>Ga0115007_10001647_pt1 | contig 14200 bp, 12 predicted proteins | sample ArcOceMetagenome_2_FD_87166 | JGI IMG/M metagenome (GOLD analysis project Ga0115007, IMG submission 87166) | Marine eukaryotic phytoplankton communities from Arctic Ocean - Arctic Ocean ARC135M Metagenome | ecosystem: Environmental > Aquatic > Marine > Oceanic | place: Arctic Ocean | collected... | reverse complement strand
CCTTAGTAGCAACTTTTGCTTGCGCATCTTTTGCTTTTTTAGCAGCTGCAGCTGCTTTGGTAACCGCTTTGTTGGCAGCAGCTACTTGCTTAGTCGCTTCAGCAGATTGCTTAGTGCGAGCAGCGCCTAGTTGTGCAACTAGCTTAGCGATTTCGCTTTCTAGTTGAGTAACTGGACTAGCTACTTTTTTGGCAACTACTTTCTTTGCAGGTGCTTTTTTAGCAGCAGGCTTCTTAGCCGGCGCTTTTTTTACAGCTGCTTTAGTTGCTTTCTTAGTAACGGGTTTCTTACGTGCTGCCATGATTACCTCTGGGTATGCTCTGTGTGGGTACGGCAATTATACAAACACAAAACTGATACGCCAGATTTAAACGTTATTTTTTCAAAATAATTAAACGTTTTGGCTGTTATTGAGCTGAAAGTTGAGCCAATTGATTAATGGCTGCCATTCTTCGAGATCTTTTTCATGGGGTTGGCTGAAATCAAAAATGCCCATTCCAAATTCTGCAGCCCGAACATATTGCTGCGTATCACGAATTGTTGTGATGAATGGAATATTGAGACTATTCAAAAAGACTTCTAATTTGTTATAGCCCAGCGTATTTCGTTTCACTCGATTGGCGATGACCGCGATGGGTTTGGGTTTAATTCTAAAACCAGGACTGAGCAATACATCTTTTATGAATCCGGTAGCGGCACGGATATCAATCACAGATGGCACCACCGGCATTAACACTAGGTCACAATGTCGCAGGTGGTCAGAAAGCACATTTCCACTTATTCCGGCCGGCGTATCGATAATAATATGAGATGTGTTGATGGGCACCATCAACTGAAAACTACGTGTGGTGTGAGAGTCATCTTTTCGATACGCCGCTACGGAATATATCGGTGGCAAGGTTTGGCTGCGTGCCGCTAACCATTGAGCACTGGAACCTTGTGGGTCATGATCGATGAGCGCTACCTTGTTTCCTTGGCTTGCAAAATACCACGCCGTATTCGTGGCCAGTGTGGTTTTGCCACAGCCACCTTTTGCGTTCGCAATTAATATGCGCTTTGGCTGCGCCTGGGTTACCACTCTGGCTATTTGCGGCTTGATAGGATCAAATTTTTTTCCCGACACCCGTTCACCTAGCTTCCTACTCAATTGTAACAAGGTGCAATCTCTCTACACCCATCCCTGTTTTCACGTGAACTAAACCGATTGCATAATCCAATTATGACAACGCTGACTGCTGGCAAGCATTAAGGTAAGATACCTTGATACATACAAGGAGTGTTGCCGTGGGTCTATTTAACAAACTTTTACTTCTGGCATTGGTCTTAGCCGTTGCCAGCCCTTTCATTTTAAAAAAACCTGATGGCAGCCCCATCATGGATATCTCAGAGTTTATAAAACCTGCCACCGACATGGGTAAGTCCGTCATATCGAATGATGAACCCACATCCCTTTATCGCTGGCAGGATGAAAAAGGGAACTGGCAATTTAGCGACCACCCTCCTGAAAACGTGAATGCCCAAGTGATGACCGTTGACAATAAAATCAACTCCATGAAAACCATCGACCTGCCAGAGGGCTATCAAGACAAGCCAAAGCAAACGGAACGATTTGACCCTACTGCCAGCGATGGCCCGTCAATCCCTTTGACCACCGCCCCACTTGAAAAAGTGCCTGAGATGCTTGATCAAATAAAAGGGTTCCAAGACGCCTTAGATAATCGTCAGCAGCAGCTCGAAAGCATCAATCGCTAGTTTCACAGATCGCTTAATCCAATTGATAAACCAATCCATTTGCACCGACGGCTTTGTAGCCCTTCGGTGCAAATGCCACATCTAATACCTGCGTGGCTTTATTTACCCAACCACTGCGTGGTGCCAAATGCCAGCTTTGTAATTTCTCAGCTTTTGTGACATCCCATAAAATCACCTGACCACTTGAACTACCTGTCAGCAGTTGTGTGCCTGAGTCATTAAATCGGGCACTTTGATAATAGCCGTTATGCTGAGGTAGTCGGGCCATTTCTTTTCCACTGGATAAATCCCAGACAATGCTGTCATCCCTGTGACTGGCAGCAAACCCTAAGCGTCCATCCTGGGTCAAGGCCACCACCTTGATTTGATTCTTAAGTTGCCACGAGTACACCGACTTTCCGGATGCAAGATCCCAAACCTTAACCATGGAATCATCGCCACCTGTTATTGCCCATTGGTAATCGCGACTCATACTCACCGCTTGCACTATGCCTTCATGGGTTAAACGGGACTTAACCCCACCATTTTGAATATCGAATAACACCGCTTGGTAATTATCCAAACCCAGTAACGCAAATTGTCCATCGTTACTTAATGCCATGTCTTTGATATTGGCTGGCGCTTCCCATAACCAAAATGCTTCACCTGTTTGTGCATTCCATAACACGATTTTTCTGTGCTCAGCGGTACTGGCATAACGGTCATTATCACTTAGCCCACAACTCAATACTCCGGTTAATGTTTCGGCTTGATGATTCCAGTCATATAAACGTTCAGCTGGATCTACTTGCCAATAACTGCCGCCATGATGAATCGAGCCCACTAAGACATGTTTCCCATCCGCCGATAGGCATGCGCTGTATACGCCACGCACGGCCATTTCCCACTTTTTCGTTGGGCTATCGCCACTGGAGCAAGCAATCAAGAATGATGTCAGTAAGACAATAAGGTTGGTTTTCATATTCAGCATCCCTACGTTCTCTTTAAGTGTAGGCGAGTCTGAAGTATTTGGCAGGTTTGAAAAATTTAAGGGGAGTGTTAATAGACACCGTCTCTGGTGAGTAGAGCATGCGGGTCTATTAACTAGAAGTGGTAAGTCACCACTTGAAGGAATTCTTAAGCAATCATTTCTTTATGAACGTTATGCAGGGCTTCTATTAACTCATCTTCTAATTGGAAACGCTCTTCAAGTAACTCGCCTAGCTCAGATAGATCTTTCGGTAAGTCTGTTAGTTTCTCGATGCATTGTTCAGCGCTGTCGTAATTATCATTGAACTCAACGCATTTTACAGTGATTTGCTCTAGCAGAGGGTAGTGATGTTTAGCCAGTTCAATTCCGCCGTCATCAAATTCAGTGGCTTCACGTACAAGCTGCTCATAGACTTCAAAATGCCCTGCACTGCAGTAATCCATCAACACCTGGCAAAACGCTTGTACCTTCACCGACAGTGGCGTCTCTCGAGGACTATACGGTTTCAGCCCTTTAATCGCACAATACAACACGAGTAACTCTTGGCGCTCATTCAACCAACGGTCGATTAATGAATGCACGCCACCCCAACGTTCTTTCGCATCTTTGCAGCTTTCTAACATGGCCAATCCTCTTGCTTATAGTTATGGGTCCAAGGTCAGTTCATTCAATATAGGCACTGGATTTGGCCGCTGCAAGCTCAAATTTTTCTATATTTTTAGTGCTTGAGCCTGCACCATTTTTACAATAGTATCGCTAGGAAGCGTTCTATATTTTCAATTCTTAATTGGCGTATTTCTACCGCTTTTTACTTGTCACCGCTAAGTAAATCCCCACCACTGTAAACCCTACAAACCACACTAATACCCACTGCGGCATGGATAATCCAAAAAGAGACCAGTGCGCATCTGCACAGTTACCATTTCCACGCAGCATCACCGTGAGCACCTCTGCCCAAGGCAAGGTATCCACCATGTATTCTAAGCTCGGCCCACACGTCGGTACTTGATCAGCTGGCAGGCTTTGAATCCACACATGCCGTGCGGCAACCCCTATTCCTAACAGCGCTCCAAGGCTCATAATCACCGCAGTTGCTATGCGCGCAACTTGGTTGTGCCCAAGTAAAAATCCCAACAAACCCGCGATCCCAACAATGAATACCGCAATGCGCTGCATAATACATAGCGGGCACGGGTCCATGTACAAAGCATATTCAAAGTAATACGCTGCTGCCAGCAAGCCCGTACAGGCTAAAAACACAGCTAAATAAATGATTCGGTTAGAAAACGGCAACATAAATACCCTTAATTAAAAGCCAACGTGAAAAGTGCTTTGTCATAGACACATGTTTATGACTTTGGTTGCAGCAAGGTGCCCAAGCTGTTCTATGCTAAAGATAGAAAACGCCAAAAGGAATCTAGCATGAAATCACTTCGCTTTCTGATTGTAATGACTTTCATCGGTCTTAACAGCCTCGTCAGCATGGCCGAGGCCCCTGCAGGGGGCAATGCCACCCAGTATGTGCATTTACAACCGGCATTTGTACTTAATTATGGGGATAACACCACTGGGCGCTTAAAATACATCCGCACCGATGTGGCCTTAAGGGTCATAGGAGCCGAAGCGGCGGGTAAGGTGAATCATCATCAAGCCTACATTCGAAACCAGCTGGTATTACTTTTAAGCCAGCAAAATGAGACAACGGTGAACGATGCACAAGGCCGTGAAAAGTTACGCCAGGTGGCATTGGATGAAATACGGGCATTATTGACTGAACTAGAAGGTAAGCCCTATATCGAAGACTTATACTTCCAGAATTTTGTCGCTCAAAATTAATGTGAGGGTTTCTTGAGGAAATAAAAAAGGCCATAATCACTATGGCCTTTTTTATAGGGTCTGTTTGAGTTTGGTGCTGTGCTTGATGTCGAATTGCTCTTTACCATCTTGCCAGCCAGCTTCCCATGCATTCACTACTATTTCAGCTTTATGTGGGCAAGATTGAATTTCCTTCCCCACCATGCCAGCCATGAAACCGCGACGGTATGCTTTTTCCAAATTTTCAAGATCCCAGCGGGGTTCCACTAGTTTCATAGCGTGTTCCATATGCCTTTTGAGTTAAATCTATCTCACAAGGCACCAAGATCAAGCAAACCATCGGACTTTTTTAGCCAATGTACAAATTACCCACTGTATTTGTGACCGCTTTCACGCTTTAACCAAGTATTGGGCTAAATATTCAGGGAAGGAGATGTCATCCGCTGCTTCAATTTCGTGCTGCTGGGCAATCGATTGCTGCACTAAATTTGACCAGTACGCATTTCGATCATCACTGACAGGGCTTTGAAAATAGGTTGCCACTTGCTTGGCTTGTTCCAGTGCAAACTGAGTAAATGACTGTCCATTTTGTTTCATTTTTTCGAGCACTTGCGCACTCGGCGTAAGCGACACGTCTTCAACACGTTGCGACATGATGTGCAGTGCATCTTGCAGGTCATGAGTGTTTTGCTTTTCATCCAGCAGTTTGGCTAATGGCGTCATATCAGCAATCAGTTCACGGGCCCAATCTTGTAGACGAACGCTTTCGCCATGACGCTGCATCGTGAACTCAGGGTGACGCCCTTCAATCACAACGCGCTTTTGATTTTCAGATACTTCCGCACATTCACTGTCGCTTAATTTAGGACTTGGGCTTAACAAGCAATACGCTAAAAACAAATCCATAAAGTTAATTTGTTCGCGGTTCGCACCCAAGGCTTCAAATGGATTTAAATCTAAGCAGCGCACCTCAATGTATTCAACGCCATGATCATTCAGTGCGGTTAATGGCTTCTCACCATTTTTGCTGTTTCGTTTTGGTCGAATGTCCGAATAGTATTCATTTTCGATTTGCAGCAAGTTGGTATTCAACTGCTTATACACACCGTTTTCCTCTACACCCATGGCTTCATATTGGGGCATGGATTGATGCATAGCGGTTTTCAATGTCTTGGTGTACGTGGGTAAACCATTAAAACAAACGAACAGGTCGTCCTGGGCGTTATTTTGATACCCCAAACCACTCATGCGTAAGCTTGTGGCATAAGGCCCGTAAAAGGTTTGATCGTCCCATTTTTCAAGATCGTGCTCCTCATCAATTAGGAAACTCGCATCTATGGCTGGGCTTGCGCCAAATAAATACAGCAACAACCATGAATAACGACGGAAATTACGAATCAACCCGAAATACTCTTGGCTGACAAAATCTTTATCTAAGGTTTCGCCTTTCCAATCAGCGATCACTTGCCACAATTCATCTGATACGGAGTAGTTATAGTGCAAGCCTGCGATGCACTGCATTTTACGTCCATAGCGATGCCATAGGCCGTGTCTGTAGACATGCTTAAGTGTGCCCACATTGGATTGTCCGTAATCCGCAATGGGCACATCCAATTCATCTTCAATCACGCCCGGCATAGAGGCTGGCCAAATATATTGGTTCTGTAGATGTTGATAACTGAAACGCTGCACGTCATCTAAAAAAGCCAGAACATCATTGGCGTTATCTTTCACTGGGGTAATGAATTCCAGTAAGGCTTCGCTGTAATCCGTCGTAATGTGCGGGTGCGTCAATGTGCTACCCAGAGCCTTTGGATGAGGTTCAGGATTAATATGTGCATCCGCATTCACTCGCAATCCTTCTTTCTCGATGCCTCGGGAAAAGCGTAATGCTGACGGCGATACCGATTTCAGCTGAGTAAGTACTTGGTCGAATGGGAGAAGCTGAGACAAAGGAGACTATCCTTAAGATATAAATTGGGGCGATTATAGCCAGCTTATATGAGGATAAAAACAAGCTAGACGCAACACTCTATCCTAATAAGCATGCATTCCACTAGGAATGCATGCTTCTAGTTTAGTTCAAAACTACAGGCGCTTGCCTTTCTTTTTCTGTGCCTGTGCAAAAAGAGCCGCCATCGGATTATTCGACGCAGGCGCCTGAGGCTGGCTAGAATGCTGACGCGGGGCTGAATTACGAGGTTTACGTTCGCCACGGGGCGTGGCTTTCTCAGCTTGATAGTCACTGGCGCTATCATTCATGCGCATGGATAGCGCAATACGCTTACGCGGTGCATCCACTTCCATGACTTTCACCTTCACCACGTCACCGGCTTTGACCACTTCGCGAGGGTCATCGATGAACTTATCGCTCATCATTGAAATGTGCACCAAACCATCTTGGTGAACACCCACATCCACAAACGCACCAAACGCAGTGACGTTGGTGACTACGCCCTCAAGAATCATGTCATCGCGAAGATCTTTGATCTCTTCGACGCCTTCTTTAAACTCAGCGGTGATGAATTCAGGACGAGGATCGCGACCAGGTTTTTCAAGTTCCGCCAAAATATCTTTGATGGTAGGCAAACCAACCTGCTCACTGACAAATTCGCTTGCGTTCACCGCGTGCAAAAATGCGCTATCACCAATAATGGATTTCACATCTTTTTGTGCTTTAGCCGCGATTTGTTTCACCACATCATAGGATTCAGGGTGGACCGAGCTGGCATCTAATGGGTTTTTACCGTTGGCAATTTTCAAAAAGCCCGCCGCCAATTCAAAGGTTTTACCACCTAAACGAGGCACTTTTTTCAAATCAGTACGGCTTTGATACGCACCGTTTTCTTCACGAAACGCCACTATATTGCTAGCAATGGTGCTGTTTAAACCCGATACGCGAGTAAGCAAAGGCACGGATGCCGTATTCAGATCCACGCCAACCGCGTTCACACAGTCTTCTACCACCGCATCCAGCGAGCGAGCCAATGCCGATTGCGATACATCATGCTGGTACTGTCCAACACCAATGGCTTTCGGTTCGATTTTAACCAGCTCCGCAAGCGGGTCTTGCAAACGACGGGCAATGGAAATAGCACCACGAATCGTTACATCCAAATCAGGGAATTCTTTTGCCGCTAATTCAGACGCCGAATAAACCGATGCACCCGCTTCACTGACCACAATTTTTTGCACTTTTAAGCTTGGATTTTCTTTAATGAATTCAGCAACCACTCGATCGGTCTCACGAGACCCCGTACCGTTGCCGATGGCAATTAAGCCCACATTGTGTTTTTCGCATAACACTTTCAGTGCCGCTTTACTTTGCGCAATTTGATTCTGAGGCGGCGTCGGGTACATCACGCCATGGTCCATGACTTTACCCGTAGCATCCACCACCGCTACTTTCACACCCGTACGCAAACCGGGGTCTAAACCAATGGTTGCTTTGTGACCTGCCGGCGCGGCCATTAATAAATCTTTTAAGTTGGTGGCAAACACTTTGATCGCTTGCTCTTCTGCACTTTCACGAATGCGGGTGATTAATTCATTTTCAAGAGACGTTAATAATTTTACGCGCCACGTCCACTTCACCACTTCGGCTAACCACTTGTCGGCGGCACGGTTGTTAAATTCTAAACGGTAGAAGTTAGCGACCATGGCTTCACATGGGCTTGGGGCTAATTTATCGCTTGGGTCACCCGTCACTAGGTTGGCACTTAAGAAACCCTCGTTACGACCACGCAAAATCGCCAAAGCGCGGTGACTTGGCACCTTGTTTAATGCTTCATCGTGTTCAAAATAATCTTGGAATTTTGCGGCTTCGTTTTCTTTACCCTCCACCACGCGTACACTCAAGGTGGCTTCTTGCCACAAAAAGTCACGCAGGCGTTGAATCAAATCTGCGTTCTCGGCAAAGCGTTCCATCAAGATGAACTTCGCGCCATCTAATACGGCTTTTACATCGGCAAAGCCTTTATCGGCATCCACAAAAGCGGCCGCCTCAACATCTGGAGTTAACTCTGGATTATTCAATAGCGCATCAGCAAGGGGTTCGATACCCGCTTCAATGGCAATTTGGCCCTTGGTGCGACGCTTTTGTTTATAAGGCAGGTATAAATCTTCAAGGCGGTTTTTAGTATCCGCTAGCATGATCTGACCTTTCAGTTCGTCGGTCAGTTTGCCTTGCTCATCAATGCTTTTCAGGATGGAGACCCGACGATCTTCCATCTCGCGTAAATAACGTAAACGCTCTTCTAAGGTACGTAGCTGACCATCATCCATACCACCAGTGACTTCTTTACGATATCGAGAAATAAACGGTACGGTGGCACCTTCATCCAATAAAGCGACAGATGCGACGATTTGCGGTAGCTCTACATTTAGCTCAGTTGCTAATGTTTGAAATATACGATCCATAAACCACTCATGTACATTATTGTTATGACCTGCCGAACCCATTTGGCAGGTGACTGAGAATTATAAAGCACCGCAGGCAAAATTACTGGTTTGAATTGGCATAAAAAGGCAGGTTTTGAGAGCGGCATGCAGATTGTTTTTTGCTCAATTAAGGCGGTTTAAAACTCAAATTTACGCGATAGCGCGATCTGTATTTGCTGGGTGACAAAACGGTATTCACCCCGCCCACGGTGTAAAAATAAGGAGGTGGCCACCTCCGTGTCCCAGCTATTCCACTCACCAGAGACAAACACCTTAAAACCCGTCCCAAAGCTCGACTCCCGAAAGCGTGTGCGTTCACACAAGGTGGTTAATTGATTTTTATCATCGACCAAGCCCGCCACATAATCACTGCCATATTGATAGCAGGCCGTATTGGCTTTCACCTCCGTTAAGTAAGCCGTTCCTCTAACCGCGCTGTACATGACGTTGATACCTAACCCAAACTTAACGAAGCGGCCGGGGGAGTCATCATTTCGGCCAAAGCTATAAAATACCGTTGGGCTCAAGGCGATCACATTCATACTGGAATACGTGCCAAGATCGACGGTTTTTTTATCCTTCTCATCACTCCCACGGTTGATGATTTGTTCGAAGGCATAATCATCAAAATACGAAAAGCCCACGCCATAACCAAAATGACTTTCGTAAAAATAATTATCGTTAATACTCACTGAAAAAATAGGGCGCGGCTTTAAACCACTGGAAAGGATAAAGGCATCTTCTTCTGTTTTGATATTTTGAAACTTTACCTGCCGCTCCGTAAAGCTCACACCTACCTGAAAATACATTCTACCGAATATGCCAAACACACTATCTGCGCATTCGCTTTTACGAATATGCTCATACAGTTCCTCGCATTTTTCATAGCTTTCAGCGATTTCCTCGACTGTATCACGAATGACATCCGCATCACTCAGGGACGATACCAAAAGCAAAAGAACACAACAGGCTCGATACTGGACACAGCACATATCCATCTCAATCCATAGGTGATGAAATAAATATAGCCGCTGTACCATATAAGGCGAAATGCCGTTTTAGCAAACACCAACCGGATTTAAGCGGTTTTCATGCGTGTAACATTTTGTAACTGCAGGTTCAATTAAGGCGATTATCCTGCCTCTTCTAACTATTTAGACTATGCTTAAACCCATACGTGATAAGCCTGAAGCACTATGTTAATACGATACTTATTCACCCTTTTATTGGGTACCAGCCTCATTCAAACCTGTCTGTCGTTAGAACTAAACGGCATCGGTTCCTATAAGCAATTGCAAAAAGAGTTCTACATAGGTGCCCTGTATTTAGATCAGGTTAATTCAGATCCAAGCGCCATCCTTGCCAACACCGCCAGCAAACGCATGACCCTAAAAGTCACAGCCAAACGCTGGAGCCCTCGACGCTGGGAGCTGCAATGGCAAAATGACATCGCCATCAATAATTCGTTTGATAATGATCCTGAATTAATCAATCAGATTATGTTTTTTACCGCCTTTCTTGAAGATAACTTAACCACTGGAGATGAGATTTTAATTGATTACATTGCTTCTGCTGGCACCATTATTTCTATCAATGGTGTCGTGATCATCGAAACTCGAAACGCAAAACTGTTTAATAACTTGCTCAATGTGTGGATTGGCAAGTTACCACCTTCTGGTGAGTTCAAAACGCATATTTTAGGGAGTGATAAAGCGTCGCAACAAGCGTTGTTGAATCGTTACAACCAAGTGAATTATGGCTATTCTCGCAGCAACGTCATTTCCTCATGGATCCAGGCACGCAAAGACGCGCAACTGGCGGAACAGCGCAAACAAGAGGCAGAGAAACAAAAGGCCCTCGCAGCTAAACAAGAAAAAGCGAAAGCATTAGAAAAAGCCGCACAAGAGCAGCAAAAGAAAACCTATATTCCACCGAAAACAATAACCAAGAAAAAAGAGCCACCGAAAAAGAAAAAGATCACCAGCGTCGCTGTTGAGTCTACGGCCAAAAAAAGCAAAAAAGAGATTGCCGCAGAAAACCAATACTACCTAGACCTATATCGCTGGGAGCTCATCCGAGAAGTTCGTAATGTCGTGGAGTACCCTGAATGGGCCAAGCGATTCGGCCAAAGTGGTCAGGCTAAATTAACATTTAATATTAACCGAAATGCAGAAGTCTCCAATATAAGCGGCGACAACTCAGGCATATCCCCTTTACTCGTGACTGAATTAGAGCGGGCCATTTTAAGTGCCGCACCTTTTATTTTGCCTCCCGATGCACTCGCCGGTAACAGTTGGCCAATCACCATTGATTACACTTTTGATCCAAAGTCGGACCTGCAGCAACCACTAAAACGCCCCATAAAACCCAAGTCATTAGTGTCCGCCGACAACATTAGTCGAGCCGATTACAAAGCCACGCTCAGCAATTATATTGATGACGTCACAGGAATTATAATGGGTAGAATTGAGTACCCAGTCTGGGCAAAACAGCTGAACCAAAAAGGAAAAGTGGCATTTGAAGTGGAGATCAATAGAAACGGAAGCATTAGCATTTCTGAGAAAACCCTATCTCGACATCAAATTCTCAACCAAGAGGTGTTAGATGCCATTAAAGCTTCTGAGCCTTTGCCGCCAATACCGGAGGCGCTGAACTTAAATCGCACGCAGATCACCATCGAGTACGATTTTAAATAAGCGTCACGCTCCGCCATAAAAAAGGCGCAACAAAGTTGCGCCTTTTAACATTCCTAGGGTGAGGAATTTCTAACTTATAGCTGAGGACCCGCAGCGCGAATCGCATCAGATACATCGTACTTCTTGAAGTTGTCAACGAATTGCTGAGCAAGTCCTTGCGCCACTTCTTCGAACTTAGACTTATCCGCCCAAGCGTTAACAGGGTTAAGCAACTTAGCTTCAACACCTTCCACAGCTTTAGGTACTTTCAAGCCAAATACTGGCGTGGTATCTGTGTCAGCGTCACGTAGTGCACCAGACTGAATCGCAGCGATAACCGCACGAGTGGTCGGGATAGAGAAACGCTCACCGCCCGCACCGTTAGGACCGCCCGTCCAGCCTGTGTTAACCAAGTAAACTTGAGAATCAAATTCGGTTACGCGCTTCATTAGAAGCTCAGCGTATTCACCGGCTGGACGCGGGAAGAACGGCGCACCAAAACAGGTAGAGAAGGTAGACTTAAGACCTTTAGAACCACCCATCTCAGTGGAACCAACCAGCGCCGTGTAACCAGACAAGAAGTGGTAAGCCGCTTGCTCTTTCGTCAGAATAGAAACAGGAGGCAATACGCCCGTCATGTCGCACGTTAAGAAGATCACCGCTTTTGGCTCACCAGCACGGTTTTCGATAACACGCTTTTCGATGTGCTCAAGTGGGTAAGCACAACGGCCATTCTCAGTTAACGAAACGTCAGTGTAATCGGCAACGCGAGTGTCCGCATCAATTACAACGTTTTCAACGATGGCGCCAAACTTGATGGCATCCCAGATAACTGGCTCGTTCTTTTTAGATAGATCGATGGTTTTCGCGTAGCAACCGCCTTCGATGTTAAATACGGTGCCTTTGCCCCAACCGTGCTCATCATCACCAATTAGGTAACGGCTTTGGTCAGCAGACAGTGTGGTTTTACCGGTACCAGATAGGCCGAAGAACAAACACGTATCGCCATCTTCACCTACGTTGGCAGAACAGTGCATTGGTAGCACGTCTTTTTCTGGTAGTAGGAAGTTTTGTACAGAGAACATGGCTTTTTTCATTTCGCCCGCGTAACGCATACCCGCAAGTAGCACTTTACGTTTTGCGAAGTTGATGATCACACAGCCATCAGAGTTCGTGCCGTCACGCTCAGGAACGCATTCGAAGCCTGCAACGTTAAGGATCTGCCATTCTTCTTTATCAGAAGGGTTGAACGTATCCGGACGGATGAATAAGTTACGGCCAAACAGGTTCTGCCAAGCCGTTTGAGTGGTCATTTTAATTGGCAGGTAATGTTGAGGGTCAGCGCCTACGTGCACGTTAGATACAAATTTGTCGTGCTGGTCTAGATAGGCTTCAACTCGATCCCAAAGGGCGTCGAATTTATCGGCATCGAACGGACGGTTTACATTGCCCCAATCGATCGCGTCAGAGGTACTTGGCTCTTGGACGATGAAACGGTCCATTGGTGAGCGACCTGTACGGGCACCAGTTTCAACAACAAATGCGCCATTGTCTTGTAGACGGCCTTCGCCGCGCTCTAGTGCTTTTTCTACCAATAAGGCAGAAGAAAGATCGGTGTAAACGGTGGTCATAATGCCCAATCCAACAAAAGTAAGTCGCCGGCTTTTGGCCGACTAACTGAAAACGTTACCGCTTAAAGCCGGTCAGCCTTAAACGAGTTACAAATTTTAGGTGCGCGATTATGCCAGAAAATCCAAATTAGGCGAATAGGCAGGTTATAAAAAGACCGAAATCCCCGTCGACCTGTCCGGCTTAACCTGTTGCAGGCCAGTAAACATCAAGGGTATACAGTCTATTTATGATACCTATACTTGCTATAAGCCGAATTTATTATCATTTGACATTAGGGCCTAGTGAAGGCCCTTACCGTTTTTCGCACTTTCTAACGGAAATAAGCCATTTACATCGCTCTGGGTAAAACTGTAATGCTGACCACAGAACTGGCAATCGGCGCGAATTTTTTTCTGCTCATCAATGATGTCCTGACATTCTGCATAGCCGATCTGAGTCAGGGCCACGGACAAGCGTTCCTTGGAGCAGCTGCAGTTGAACTTTAAAGGTTGGCCATCGTATAAACGTACTTTCTCTTCGTGGAATAAGCGATGAAGAATTTCGTCATTATCGAGGTGCAACAGTTCATCGGCACGAAGGGTTTGTGCAAGCTGATTTAAACGATTCCAAGCGTCTTCATCCACATCCATGGCTTCTTGTACTTCACCTAATGCAGGCAATTCTTGTAAAAATAAGCCCGCTGCTACACCGTTTTCGCAACTTATCCACAAGTGCGTATCCAGTTGCTCTGACTGACGGAAATAGCCTTCTAAGGACTTCGCAATGCTGCCCTGCTCAAGCTCGACAATACCCTGATAGCGACGACCTTGGTCAGGCTCAATGGTGATAATCAGCTGACCTTTCGTGCCCAACAAATTACCTTGTGAAAGGTCATCCAACTCATTCAAGCGTGCAATCCCGCGTAATTGACCGTCAT
>Ga0115007_10001645_pt1 | contig 14219 bp, 15 predicted proteins | sample ArcOceMetagenome_2_FD_87166 | JGI IMG/M metagenome (GOLD analysis project Ga0115007, IMG submission 87166) | Marine eukaryotic phytoplankton communities from Arctic Ocean - Arctic Ocean ARC135M Metagenome | ecosystem: Environmental > Aquatic > Marine > Oceanic | place: Arctic Ocean | collected... | reverse complement strand
TTATTGTGCCAACAGTAAACGCTGGGTAGCCATGTATGGTAAGGATAACCGCTGAAAGCATCTAAGTGGGAAGCCCACCTCAAGATGAGTACTCTTACCATCATAGAATGGTTAAGGTCACGGTAAGATTAGCCGTTTGATAGGTATCAAGTGTACGTGCAGTAATGTATTTAGCTGAGATATACTAACAGACCGAATGCTTGACTTTAATAAAATTTAAAATTTCGATTTTTTAACTTAGACGTTTTATAGCGTAATGGAACCACATCGATCCATCTCGAACTCGATAGTGAAACGTTACAGCGGTAAAGATACTAAAAGGGTGACCTTTTGGGAAAATAACACAATGTCTAAGTTTTTGTATAAAAGAGTTACCGATTTAAGAGTGTAGGGCTATAATATATATAACTTCAAAATTTTTAACAATTGAAATTTTAATTAAGTTGCCTAGCTGTGTTCTTTGATAAAAAACAAAATTATGAGTAACGTATACGATTGGTTTCAAGAGCGTCTTGAAATTCAAGCAATCGCTGATGACATCACTAGTAAGTATGTTCCGCCACATGTTAATATCTTTTATTGTCTAGGTGGTATTACTTTAACATGTTTTATTGTGCAGGTAGCAACAGGTTTTGCTATGACTTTCTATTACCGTCCTACTGTAACTGAGGCTTTTGCTTCTGTTGAATACATTATGACGCAGGTTAACTTTGGTTGGTTAATTCGATCAGTACATAGATGGTCTGCCAGTATGATGGTATTAAACATGATTTTACATGTTTGTCGTGTGTACTTAACAGGTGGTTTTAAAAAACCAAGAGAATTAACTTGGGTTACTGGTGTTGCTTTAGCTTCTGTAACCGTTTCGTTTGGTGTAACGGGTTATTCTTTACCATGGGACCAAGTTGGTTACTGGGCATGTAAGATTGTAACTGGAGTTCCAGATGCAATCCCAATTGTTGGTGAGTTATTAGTGCAGGTTTTACGTGGTGGTGTAAGTGTTGGACAATCGACATTAACGCGATTCTATAGTGCACATACATTTGTATTACCGGTTGTCGCTTCTGTCTTAATGCTTACACACTTCGTAATGATCCGTAAGCAAGGTATTTCAGGCCCTCTATAGAAAAGGTTCATCTATTTAAATTCTAAAACATTTTAAATATTGATTTATCAATTTTTGTAAACGTTTAATCATAATAAAACATTTATGTCTATCTTAAAAAAACCCGATTTAGCGGATCCTAAATTAAGAGCTAAATTAGCTAAAGGAATGGGTCACAACTATTATGGGGAACCTGCTTGGCCAAATGACTTATTGTATATTTTCCCTGTTTGTATTTTAGGGACAATTGCGTGTTGTATTGGTTTAGGTGTTCTAGAGCCTACACCATTAGGTGAACGAGCGGATCCATTTGCGACTCCACTAGAAATTTTACCTGAGTGGTACTTCTTCCCTACATTTAACTTACTTCGTGTTATTCCAAACAAACTAATTGGTGTAGGTTCAATGGCTGCGGTACCAATCGGTTTAATTACGGTACCATTTATCGAAAATGTAAATAAATTTCAAAACCCCTTCCGACGCCCTTTAGCGTCGTTAGTTTTCTTATTTGGTACATTTACAGCTTTCTGGTTAGGTATTGGAGCAACGATGCCAATTACACAAGCATTAACATTAGGTTTCTTCTAACTGTTATTTGAGTAGCCAAAAAATTGGTTACTCAAAAAAATTGCAATAATGTGTTTCAGATTATTTATTATTTATTTCAGTAACAAATAATTAATCTCTTGACAATCAAGTTATAAACGTCTAAATTCAGTGTAGGTAAATATTACATTACGCTTTTTGGGGTATAGCCAAGTGGTAAGGCAACGGACTTTGACTCCGCTATTCGTAGGTTCGATCCCTACTACCCCAGATAATTAAAATAAAATTATGCCGTATAATTTTTTAAAATTTTAAAGTAGGTGTTTGCTTTGTCGTAAATCGTTTTAGAAGACGTAATAAATAAATTATTTGACTTTTTATTTATTGTAGAGTAAAGTTATATCTATAACAGGGCTTGTAGCTCAGTGGACTAGAGCACATGGCTACGAACCATGGTGTCAGGGGTTCGAATCCCTTCTTGCCCAGTTTAATGTAAATCGTATGTTATTATTTTTTAGATTTGATGGTATTTAAAATTCAAATTTTATTTAAGATGTTAAATTATTATTTGCGGCCTTAGCGTATTAGAAAAGATCTTTTACTTTCTTTTTTTAAATTATTATTGCAAGACATTTTTAATGAAGCTTTACTTATCTAACCTTAATTTTAAAATTAGAGACTAATACGGTAATAAATTGTTTAGTCGAGAAAATATGATCACGTACAATCTTGACAAAATAAGAGATTGTCGTTTATCATAGTGAGAATTAGGAGAGGTGGCAGAGTTGGTCGATTGCGTCTGATTTGAAATCAGATGAAGTGCAAGCTTCCGTGGGTTCGAATCCCACCTTCTCCGATTAGTAATATTTTGTAGGATGCTAGTTTAATAATTCACCGTATTGATCTAGGCTTAAGTCATTCTTTAAACATTTAAGCTCAAACAAACACAACGTAATAAAAGTTTATACCAATATAAACTCGGTATAGACAATGATCAGATAAATGAGTTTAGAAATCAACCTTTTTCCATAATGTGGGGTGAATTTAAACATTTTTAAACTCCCTATGCAAACACAAGCGGCATTCTGGTTTATGTTATTTAATTGGGTAAAATGTAATAATTATCCTATTACAACAGGATCAGAAAAAAGAAAACCACTGGCAAAGTATTCTAGTCGATCAGATGATGGTGAGAGTAGATCGGCTCAAAATATTTTCCGCAGACTTACAAAAAGTGGATTGTTAGTAAAATGTAAAAGACAGATTTAATTTGCAAAACTGATAAAACATACGAGGTTACTTATAGAGTTCCATTTATTGTATCGCAGCAGAAAATGAATCAAAGTTTCATTACACTTAATAACGAAATAATCCAATTAAAATCAGAACTAAGAAAAAGGCTTTAAAATATAACAAGATTAAATCTAAACAATTATCGAGGTACTAGCCTCTTTTAGCGAAGTTTAAATTGTGCTTATTAATCAACAATTTTAAATCTCTTAACTCAAAAAAGTAAATAATCGAATATAGCAAAATCGAAGTTTTTGACGTAAAACCACAACTTCAAAAATAAATACATTTTTACAAAATTTTTCGCAAACTAACTAAAGTTACATTAACCGTTAAAAGTTAATAAAAAAGAAAATTCTAAGCTCATTGGATATTAAATAATGTTCTTATGTTTCAAGAATAAGTTGACTTATTAAAGTTTACAAAACTATACTAGTACCAGTAGCTAATATTGCGCTCTTAGTTCAGTTGGTAGAACGTAGGTTTCCAAAACCTAATGTCGGGGGTTCAAGTCCCTCAGGGCGTGTTTAGATTTATACTTTATTAATATATAGAATAGTGATATCATTAGTCTAGGATTTGTTTTCCTATGGAGAGGTGGCTGAGTGGTTGAAAGCTTCAGATTGCTAATCTGATGTACGTTTTTAATGTACCGTGGGTTCGAATCCCATCCTCTCCTTTTAAAGGATTTGAACACATTTTATACAAATTGATAAAATAAAATTTTATTAATTTTCCATAGAAAATATTAGATACAAGAAGAGAATAATTACCTTTAAACTAAATCACTGAAATAAATGTTATAATTTTAACAGTTATCAATAAAATATATTTTATAGTAAAACAAAATGGATATTTTAAGCCTTGGGTGGTCTTCTTTGATGGTAATGTTTAGTTTTTCATTAGCACTTGTAGTTTGGGGTCGAAACGGCTTTTAAAAAACTTATAAATAAATAAATATTAATAATTTTAAAAAAATGGCTAAAGAAATCTTTACTGTTGCAGGTGTTATGTGGGCATTAACTTTAACAGGTTTAAGTGTAGGTTTTGGATTACTAAAAATTCAAGGAGAGTAAAATAAAAGTTTTTCAATAAAAACTTTAAATTAGATATAGCATGGTGTTAGAAAGTATTTGGTTTATTATCGCACTACTAGTTATTGCAATAGTATTGCTTGTAGACCCTAAAAGTTCATCAATGGGGTCAGGAAATAGCTCGGTTTTACGAGCATTTTCAAGTCCTCGTTCTGGACAAAGTTTTATTTATCGTTTCAGTGCACTGCTTATCGCATCTTTCTTTATTTTAACAATTTTACTAAGCTACATTAATTAGTTAATAGGAACAAACTACGTAAAAAGACGAGAAGAAAACTTAATTCTTCTCGTCTTTTTATTAAGCAAAAAATGAAATATTTGCTAGTAAACAATAAGCAACAACGTCCCCGCCTAGCGCGCCAATAAAAAACCCACTAGTAAATTCACGCCACCCTTTTGAACTTTCTAATCCCTCAACGTTACCATCGTCTTGAAATGATGCTAAGCCATAAATTGTTAAGCCTAGTGTTAGTATTAGAATTAAACCCATAGCAGCAAAAAGACCTACTATTAAAGCATTTTCAGAATTACGGAGTGGTCCTAATATATAGAATGGTCCGATTAGAAAATACCCATGAGCCATACCAATTTCAAGACCTCGTAAAAGAGGTGTTAATCCTTTTCTATAGATGGGTAAGTTTCCAAGGTAAAGTTTCGTTGCAGTTGAAGTCGTTACCGGTGTAGATAAATTCCCTACAAACGGATCATTGTTATACGGTTTAACAAATTCGCTCATGAATTAAATTTTTAATAAAAATTTATTATTTGTCCACTTATTCTATTTAATTATCCTTATTATATTCTTTTTTTTTGAAAAATTTTATGAAGTCCTTCAATAATGTCTTTTGGTTTTTAATACACTAAACTTATCGAAAGGATTAAAAGGCTAAGAGGGACTCGAACCCTCGACATCCAGAACCGGAATCTGGCGCTCTATCCGCTGAGCTATAAGCCTAATTAATTAAACTTGCCAAAATTTACTTCTGTAAAACGTTTTTTAACAATTTCGATGGATTCTGTATTGCGATATTCTTGCATACAGAAATTCATTAATTTAGCCGCCGAATTTAAAACTTTAATTTTTTCTTCTTTCTGGATCCAAGGTTTTAATTCTAGTTCTAACCTTAATTGTTCCCAAGCTTCTGTTCTTGGCCAAAAGTAATAAGTTGTTACCGGTAAATCGTACGTACCCATAACTTGATCAATAGCTAAGCCAAGAAAATTTTTACCCCAAATAGCTTTTAATTTTAGATTCACCGAATCATCCATGGTTCTAATTATGTTTTAAAAAACTTCACTAACTAAGTTTTTATAAAAACTCCAAGCCGTGAAATTTCTTTAATTTTATTGTAGGCTGACTATACAAAAGAAAGCTGGATTTTGTTAAATTTGCTCAAAAATTTTCGCTTTTGTCAAAATATTTAAAACAGTTTCCGTTGGTTGAGCTCCTTGCTTTAAACGATTTACTACTTTCGTAAAGTTTAAATTCGTTTCGTCTGTCATTGGGTTATAAAACCCTAATTCTTCTATTACGCGGCCATCTCTCTTTGTACGGCTATCCATCGCTACAATTCTGTAACACGGTTGACCTTTTCGCCCGTATTTTTTAAGTCGAAGCTTTATCATTTTAAATCAAATTAAACAGTTAATTTTTTTCTTCCTCTTTTTCGTCGAGCATTAATAATCCGACGTCCAGTTTTTGACTCCATTCGAGTACGAAAACCAGACGTTTTAATTCTTTTTAAATTGGTACCACGCAGCGTTCGTTTTGTCATAATAGATAAATATTAAGTATTTTTGGGTCTTACCAACTTGCTTTTGTTAATCCGGGAATAAGACCATCGTGTGCCATTTCTCGTAATACGTGTCGCGATAAACCAAAATCTTTATAAAAACCACGACTACGACCTGTCACCCAACAACGATTTCTATGACGTGATGGCGATGAATCTCTTGGTACTTTTTCAAACTTTTTGTAAATTGCTACACGCTCTGGAAAGGAACTTATATTTTTTAACTCAGCTTTAAGAAACTCACGTTTAATTGAATATTTACTAATTAGACGTTCACGTTTTCGTTCACGCTGTATCATATTTTGCTTTGCCATTAACTACTACATAACGTTAAAAGTTTTAATTATTGCCTAATAATAAAAGATTACCCTACCTTTGTCAATTAGGGTAACTTATTTCTTACTCAACTTCTAATTACGAAAAATGTGCAATAATTTAAAGTAACGAAATCAAATAAACATCTTTAATGAGTCAAAAAAACGACAATTTTATAGACAAAACATTTACAGTTCTTGCTGACATACTATTAAAGGTATTACCAGCAACTAAAGATGAGAAGCAAGCATTTTCATATTACAGGTATGGAATGTCAGCTCAATCTAGTGGAAATTACGCGGAAGCCTTAGAAAACTATTATGAAGCATTAAAATTAGAAGAAGACCCATTTGATAGGAGTTATATTTTATATAATATAGGCCTCATCTACGGTAATAATGGAGACTATTCAAAAGCTATCGAATATTATCAACAAGCTCTTGATTTGAATAAAAGGTTACCACAAGCATTAAATAACATTGCCGTAATTTATCATTATCAAGGTACAAAAGCCTCGGAAAAAAAAGAATTTGAACTTGCCCAAAATTTGTTTGAAAAAGCAGGAGGTTTCTGGAAAAAAGCTATACGCTTGGCACCTAATAACTATATTGAAGCACAAAACTGGTTAAAAATAACTGGAAAGCTTGATGAAAACGACATATTTTAGCTAGCACACTATTATCTATTTTAATAAGTTTGATACTATAATGTATTTATGGACTGTTAAGACAAGTATTTATTGCCTATCTGTTTTGCATAAATTATCTATAAGACAGATAAAAAATATACTTTAAATAAATAAATTAAATAGTTAATATGACTATCGCAATCGGGCAAAAGCAAGATCGAGGTGTTTTCGATCTTATTGATGACTGGCTAAAGCGTGATCGTTTCGTTTTCGTTGGTTGGTCTGGTCTTCTTCTATTCCCTTGTGCTTTCTTAGCTGTAGGTGGATGGTTAACAGGTATTACTTTTGTAACTTCATGGTATACTCACGGTTTAGCAAGTTCATTCTTAGAAGGATGTAACTTCCTTACAGCAGCTGTATCAACTCCAGCTAATAGTATGGGTCACTCTTTACTACTTATCTGGGGACCTGAAGCACAAGGTGATATCGTACGTTGGTTCCAAATTGGTGGACTTTGGGCATTTATTGCTCTGCACGGTTCATTTGGTGTTATTGGTTTCTGTCTAAGACAGTTTGAAATTGCACGTTTAGTAGGTATTCGTCCTTACAACGCAATTGCATTTTCAGGTCCAATTGCTGTATTCGTTACAGTATTCTTAGTTTACCCGTTAGGTCAAGCTAGTTGGTTCTTTGCACCAAGTTTTGGTGTTGCAGCAATCTTTCGTTTCCTTTTATTCCTACAAGGTTTCCACAACTGGACACTTAACCCGTTCCATATGATGGGTGTTGCAGGTATTCTTGGTGGTGCTCTATTATGTGCTATTCACGGTGCAACAGTAGAAAACACTCTATTTGAAGATGGTGATGCAGCAAACACATTCCGTGCCTTCACACCAACACAGTCAGAAGAGACTTACTCAATGGTAACTGCGAACCGTTTCTGGTCTCAGATTTTCGGTGTAGCGTTCTCAAACAAGCGTTGGTTACACTTCTTCATGTTATTTGTGCCTGTAGCAGGTATGTGGACAAGTTCAATTGGTATTGTTGGTTTAGCTTTAAACCTACGTGCTTATGATTTCGTATCACAAGAGCTTAGAGCAGCTGAAGATCCTGAATTCGAAACATTCTATACTAAGAACAACCTTCTAAACGAAGGTATCCGCGCATGGATGGCAGCACAAGATCAACCTCATGAAAACTTCATTTTCCCTGAGGAGGTACTACCACGTGGAAACGCCCTTTAACACAGTAATCGCAGGCCGTGATATCGAATCTACAGGATTCGCTTGGTGGTCTGGTAATGCCCGTTTAATCAATGTTTCTGGAAAGCTACTGGGTGCACACGTTGCACACGCAGGTTTAATGGTTTTCTGGTGTGGTGCAATGACACTTTTCGAAGTAGCACACTACATTCCTGAGAAACCACTTTATGAGCAAGGTTGTATTCTTATTCCTCACCTTACTACTTTAGGTTGGGGTGTTGGCCCCGGTGGTGAAGTAACAGATGTATACCCATTCTTTGTAGTTGGTGTATTACACCTAATTTCATCTGCTGTACTAGGATTTGGTGGTGTTTATCACTCATTAATTGGTCCTGATACACTTGAAGAAAGTTACCCATTTTTTGGCTACGATTGGCGAGATAAGAATAAAATGACTACAATTTTAGGTATTCACTTAATTCTTTTAGGAATTGGTTGTTTCCTTCTAGTAGCTAAAGCATGTTTTGTTGGTGGACTTTACGATACGTGGGCTCCAGGTGGTGGAGACGTTCGTGTTGTAAGTGCTCCAACTCTAAACCCATTAATCATTTTTGGTTATGTTCTTAAATCACCCTTTGGTGGTGACGGTTGGATCATTAGTGTAAACAACCTAGAAGATCTAGTAGGTGGTCACATCTGGCTAGGTTTCCTATGTGTTGTAGGTGGTATTTGGCATATTCTTACAAAGCCTTTTGCTTGGGCACGTCGTACTTTTGTATGGTCCGGTGAAGCTTACCTATCATACAGTCTTGCAGCTTTAAGTGTAATGGGAGTAACAGCTGCTGTTTTTGTATGGTATAATAATACAGCTTACCCAAGTGAGTTCTTCGGTCCAACAGGGCCTGAAGCATCACAATCACAAGCTTTCACATTCCTAGTACGTGACCAGCGTTTAGGTGCTAACGTTGCATCAGCACAAGGTCCAACAGGTCTAGGTAAATACCTAATGAGATCACCAAGTGGTGAGATCATCTTTGGTGGTGAAACTATGCGTTTCTGGGATATGAGAGCTCCATGGGTAGAACCACTTCGTGGTCCTAATGGACTTGATCTAAACAAGATTCGTAACGATATTCAACCATGGCAAGAGAGACGTGCTGCTGAGTACATGACTCACGCGCCACTAGGTGCTCTAAACTCTGTGGGTGGTGTAGCTACGGAAATTAACTCGGTTAACTACGTATCACCACGTTCATGGTTATGTTGTTCACACTTCTTCTTAGGATTCTTCCTATGGGTTGGTCACCTTTGGCACGCGGGTCGTGCGAGAGCAGCTGCGGCTGGTTTCGAAAAAGGTATTAACCGTGAGAACGAGCCAGTACTATCAATGCGTCCTTTAGATTAAATTTTAAATTTTAGGATAGGTTAGTTTAGTAAAAAAAATTGCTTCTTTGATCAGATCAAAGAAGCAATTTGTAAGACCAAACATTTGGGCTTTATCTTGTTAACGTTTATAAGTAAACTAAACTAATGCTATATTTTATAGAAAAATATAGCACTTTTATATTAACACTAGAAACCCCCTGTAACTCTACGGCATGTGTATGTTACACCTTTCGTAACTGCGCCAGCTTGAGTTGCCGCCTGCCAAACACCATAGCCACCAGGTATTATTCCGGCAGCGGCTCCGACCCAAAAACACGCGCATGCGATTCCGCTGCATGCGCAGCAGAAGTAATGGCCCTTTTTAAACTCGACTAAAGTTTCTCCAAGGGCGTGACCACCTAGCATTACTTCCCCCATAGCATTACCCGATTTAGCCAGAGTTACAGTAGTTTCCCAAGTTTTTAGACCAGTTTCAGCTGCCGCTTTCGTACCTTGAACAACGGCACCATAGTCGGTCAATATACTTCCCCCACGCAATTTTATTTCAACTGCATCAACCGCGTTTTTCAACTTCCCAATCTGATCCATTGAGGGAAAATCTACTTGCATTTTTGTTTTTGTATGGCTGTTACGTTTTGATTGACCTATTTTATAAAGTCTCTTACACGGATTTTCAACTAGAACGTCACGACGATATTTCCCCGAATATAAAAATCTCATACTAAAATTTAAATTAAATTACTGGCACGTAAATGCTTTTTTAAAATAACATTCAGTGGTAACTTAATTATAACATATTTGGTAACAATGTCGTCTTACCAAAATGCACTAAAAGCAGCACTTTTTTAAACCAAAGTGCTACTTTTAGTGCATTTTGGTAGCCGTCATGTTTAGACGACCGAAGCCCGTTTTTAGAGGCTTGGGGAGGGTAAATTAGATGTTTTTTATAAGTTTTTATCTCATTTTGCGTCTTGGTGTAGTTATTTCAATTTCTCCCTTTATAGGGGTGGTGCAAAATAATTTTAATTGAATTACCCTATTGACCTAATAGTTTCTAGATTCTGTGATATGATAAGAGTATCAAAGATAATTTAGATAAAAATAATCATTTCGGTATTCAATCGAAGGATGTTTGAACGTTTTACAGAAAAAGCAATTAAAGTTATTATGCTGGCCCAAGAAGAGTCCAGAAGACTTGGACATAACTTTGTGGGTACAGAACAGATTCTTTTAGGCCTTATTGCTGAAGGTACTGGTGTTGGACCAAAAGCACTTAAAGCATTAGGTGTTACATTAAAAGATGCCCGTGTAGAAGTTGATAAAATAATTGGCCGTGGTTCTGGTTTTGTTGCGGTCGAAATTCCATTTACGCCCCGTGCAAAAAGAGTTCTTGAACTTTCACTTGAAGAAGCCCGTCAATTAGGTCACAATTACATTGGTACTGAGCACTTATTACTAGGTTTAATTCGGGAAGGGGAAGGTGTTGCTTCGCGTGTTCTTGAGAATTTAGGGGTTGATTCGTCAAAATTACGTAGTCAAATTATTCGTTTTCTTGGTGAAAATAGTGAAATTTCTACTGCTAATACAGCAACACGAAGCAAAACACCAACACTCGAAGAATTTGGAACAAATTTAACGCAAAAAGCTACAGAAGGAAGATTGGATCCTGTTGTTGGTCGTGCCAAAGAAATTGAACGTGTAATTCAGATTTTAGGACGAAGAACAAAGAATAATCCTGTTCTTATTGGAGAGCCGGGTGTCGGTAAAACAGCCATTGCTGAAGGTTTAGCTCAGCGTATAGCAAATCGCGATATTCCGGATACACTAGAAGATAAACGCGTTGTTGCGCTGGACATTGGTTTATTAATTGCAGGTACGAAATATAGAGGCGAATTTGAAGAACGTCTTAAGAAGATTATGGACGAGGTTCGTACAGCTAACAATATTATTTTAGTTATTGATGAAGTACATACATTAATCGGGGCTGGTGCTGCAGAAGGAGCCATTGACGCCGCAAATATACTAAAACCTGCACTTTCACGTGGAGAGTTACAATGTATTGGTGCAACAACATTAGAAGAGTACCGAAAACATATTGAAAAAGATGCTGCTCTTGAAAGACGTTTTCAACCGGTAATGGTTGGTGAACCTTCAGTTGAAGAAACAATTGAAATTCTATACGGATTACGTGAGCGTTATGAAAAACACCATAAGCTTGAAATCCTAGATGAAGCTTTAGCAGCCGCAGCAAAATTTGCCGATCAATATATTGCAGATCGTTTTCTTCCCGATAAGGCTATTGATTTAATTGACGAAGCTGGATCTCGTGTTCGTTTAATGAATTCACAATTACCAGCCGCTGCAAAAGAATTAGACCAAGAGCTAAAAGAAATTTTAAAATCAAAAGACGAAGCAGTTCGTGGACAAGATTTTGAAAAGGCAGGTCAATTACGAGAGCGCGAAATGGAAATAAAAGCTCAAATTAATGCTATCGCCCAAAGTAAAAAAGGTGCGTCGGAAGATGTAAACAAAACGCCGCAAGTAACAGAAGAAGATATTGCAGAAATTGTTGCAGCATGGACAAGCATTCCGGTTAATAAGTTAACGAAGAGTGAATCAGAAAAGCTTCTTCAAATGGAAGAAACGTTACATGGTCGTATTATTGGCCAAGATGAAGCAGTTGTGGCTGTCTCACGAGCAATTCGACGAGCACGTGTTGGTTTAAAGAGTCCAAACCGACCTATTGCAAGTTTTATTTTTTCAGGCCCAACAGGTGTTGGAAAAACTGAACTTACTAAAGCTCTTGCAACTTATTTCTTCGGTTCAGAAGACGCAATGGTTCGTTTAGATATGTCTGAGTATATGGAAAGACATACGGTTTCAAAACTTATTGGTTCGCCTCCGGGTTATGTAGGATACAACGAGGGTGGTCAACTTACCGAAGCAGTCCGTCGTCGTCCCTACACGGTTGTGTTATTTGATGAGATTGAGAAAGCTCACCCTGATGTGTTTAATTTAATGCTTCAGATTTTTGAAGATGGTCGTTTAACAGATTCAAAAGGTCGTACAATTGATTTTAAAAATACTTTATTAATCATGACTTCGAATGTAGGTTCGAAAGTTATTGAAAAAGGTGGTGGAGGCCTAGGATTTGAACTTTCGGAAGATCAATCAAGTTCAAATTACAACCGTATTAAATCACTGGTTAATGAAGAATTAAAACAATATTTTAGACCCGAATTTTTAAATCGTTTAGACGAAATTATCGTATTCCGACAACTTACGAAAGATGAAGTTGCACAAATTGCGGAAATTATGTTAAAAGAGGTTTTTGAGCGTATTTCACTTAAAGGTATTCAATTAGAGGTGACGGATCGTTTTAAAACGCGTTTAATCGATGAGGGGTATAATCCAAGTTATGGAGCTCGTCCACTTCGTCGTGCAGTAATGAGATTACTAGAAGATAGTTTAGCTGAAGAGGTTTTATCTGAAAAAATTAAAGCTGGTGACACAGCAGTTGTGGACGTAGGTGAAGATAATAAAGTTAAAGTTTTACTTGGCGAAAAATTTGAAGTCCTACAATAGTAGTAACTAATTTAAGCATAAAACGTAATTAAAACCTTCGTTCTTAAACACGTGCTTAAAGCAACAATTCCAAAAATTACCGTCAAAAAATCAAAGAGTACTGGTTGGTTTGTCAGCATTTGGGTATTAGACGGTTTGTGTAATCATTGTTACCCGTTTATACTACCAAGCCTTTTTAACACGAACTTACAAAATTATCAGTTTTCGGTTAGGTTATGGTTTATACAAATTTTTAATAGCATGGGCGTTGAAAAAGTTTTTCTTTTAAAAGACTTTTTCAATTCACATCGTTCGGTTTTATCAAATGGTCAAAAAACGCTTGTGAAGCAAGAACTTATTGAATTGGTTAAACTTTTTCATCGTTCAACATTAATCGTGTCCCGGTATAAAATTTTAGTTGAAGGTGCTCCGTCATCGGTGTTAAAGTTAACGCCTCGTAACATCAAGAACGGTTTTGTCATCTATGAGAACTTTGTTTTATAGTGATTAGGGTACTTTAAAAGTTCTCCAAGCATGGAGAACTTTTAAAGTACCTAATACTCGTATATATGCTTGGGGTTTGTATACACAGGTTTCTACATAATACTTCTTTGTTCTTCTACTTCGATAGGATTTACTATATATAAATATATGTACAATCTAGGAATTTCTTGATTTGTATAGATCTTACGTTGTTAGTGCCTGTCCACATAACTTGTTCAACCCTTCGATAAGATAGCGTTTTGACTTTTTCATCAACTCTGTAATGAAACTTTGGCAAAACATTTTATTTTTCGTTTTACTTAGTGTTACCCCGCAAATTGCACAAGCGTTTTGGTTTACACCGAGGTAGCGATTTACCTAAACTGGCTATTTTATTTTAGTTTCGTCAAAAAATTTCTTTAATGCTTTTTTGGTGCTCCGTCCTAACCCCTTAATGCTTCTAAACTTTAAATTAAAATCTTTTTCAGATCGGCCATAGGACTTACTTAGCTCTTGATAATTTTTTTCTAGGATACCTCTTTGTTCCTCTGTTAAGCGTAGCTGAGTAATATTGATAAATTCTTCTGTTTGCGTTAATACGCTTTTACTCTCATTTTTCGTTGGCTTCGGTAAAGTACTTCTAGAAATATCGCTTATATTTTGAACGTTTAAATAGCCTTCCGTCGTAAATTATATTCTCGCCGTAAAATTTGCGCCCTCAATCCAACGTATTGAGTTATGAGTTACGTAACGTTTCAAAATTTGTATAAAAGCACCCGCAGCCCTTGTTTTATATTAGTTTAATATAATTAT
>Ga0115007_10001644_pt1 | contig 14233 bp, 20 predicted proteins | sample ArcOceMetagenome_2_FD_87166 | JGI IMG/M metagenome (GOLD analysis project Ga0115007, IMG submission 87166) | Marine eukaryotic phytoplankton communities from Arctic Ocean - Arctic Ocean ARC135M Metagenome | ecosystem: Environmental > Aquatic > Marine > Oceanic | place: Arctic Ocean | collected... | reverse complement strand
TTTTTTATTCTAACTATTAAAATAAAAAGAAAAACAGAATAAAAACTAAATACTTTTAAATTTCTCTAATTTCAACTAAACCAAAAATCAATTTTCCATGTTTTTTTTCATTTTGTTTATTATTAAACTGAACATTAAGACCCTTTTGTTTTAATCAGAAGAAAAACCATATCGCCACAATAAGTAGTTTTTATTAGGGTAATAAGTTGTTTTTTCATGAAATTTTGCCTTATTAATATTAAAATAAAAAGAAAAATAGAATAAAAACTGAATACTTTTAAATTTCTCCAACTTTAATTGAATTTTTTTGTAATTAATAAAAAAATAACTTAAAAAAAAATTAGAGCAACTATGCGGCATATCTATTCATTTTTTATTCACATTCAACTAAAAAGTAAACAAAGAAGAAAAAAGCACTTTCTTCGTTTTAATTTCCATTATCTTTGCCTACATCTTCACATATCAAAACAAACAGAGATCAAATATTTTGTAAAATTTTAAAAGAATTTTTCATATATTTATTTTTCTAACATTTATGTTATTTACCTTGAATTATATAAATATAAAATTTTCGTATTAGACACGTTTTTTTTATTTTATTTTAATATGTAGTATAAAAAATAATTCATTCTTTTCATGTTGTTGCTCATTTGGTGAAATTGGTAGACACGACAGACTTAAAATCTGTTTCTTTTAAGATTACTGGTTCAAGTCCGGTAATGAGTAACTGAATTCTTTTATAGACATAAATATTGCTAGTATTCCAAAATGATTTATATTATCTTAATTAATATTTTAAAAATTTTATCAATTGTTGTTCCCTTACTAATTTCTGTTGCTTATTTTACATTAGCGGAAAGAAAAATCATGGGATCAATTCAACGTAGAAGAGGTCCTAATGTTATTGGATACCTAGGATTACTACAGCCTCTTGCAGATGGTTTGAAATTATTTGCTAAAGAAACTATTTTACCTACTGCAGCCAACACCGGTATTTTTATTTTAGCCCCTCTATTAACTTTTATTTTAAGTTTAATGGGTTGGGCTGTGATTCCTTTTGGTGAGGGTATTGTTTTATCGAACATCAATGTTGGTATTCTTTATTTGTTCGCTGTTTCGTCACTAAGTGTTTACGGTATTGTTTTATCTGGTTGGTCAAGTAATTCAAAGTATGCTTTTTTGGGTTCTTTAAGATCTGCGGCGCAAATGATTTCCTATGAAGCTTCTATGGGCTTTATTATTGTCTCTGTTATTTTATGTGCAGGTTCTTTCAATTTAAGTGAAATTGTTTTTGCTCAAAAAGACATTTGGTATATTTTTCCTTTATTTCCCGTTTTCTTAATGTTTTTTGTTTCTGCTCTTGCCGAAACAAATCGACATCCTTTTGATTTACCGGAAGCCGAAGCAGAGCTTGTGTCGGGTTATAACGTTGAATATTCAGCGATGGGTTTTGCTCTTTTTTTTTTAGGGGAGTATGCAAATATGTTGTTAATGAGCGCGATGACTTCTATTCTTTTTTTAGGTGGTTGGTTACCGTTATTTGATATTTTACCTTTTACCCTATTACCTTCACCTCTTTGGTTAGGTTTAAAAATTTGTATTTTTGTTGTTCTTTTCTGTTGGATTCGAGCGGCATTGCCAAGATATCGTTACGACCAATTAATGAGTTTAGGGTGGAAAACTTTTTTACCACTTTCTTTAGCTTGGTTATTATTTACTGCATCTGTTTTAATTAGTTTTAACTGGTTACCCTTCTAAAAAATATTCTATTTCAAAAAGAGATTAATTATTTACAAAATTTTAAAATAAAATGGAAAATTCTTATCAATTAAAAATTTCTACAAGTAATTTATCTAGTCTGGTTTTTATTAAAACTTTAATGTTATCTTTGACTCTTTCCGCTAAATTTATTTCTTTGCCAACAAAAGTGAAAAAGTTTGTTTTTATTCGTTCACCACACGTTAATAAAAAATCGAAAGAGCATTTTCAAATTTTAAAACATAAACGATTGTATTTTGTAACAATTTCATCCGACGCTTTAAAAACATTTTTATTAAAAGCGCCAAATGATGTAAATATTGTTATTAAAAAAATTACACTTTAATTTTAAAATATAATTTTATATGGTTTTCTCAAATTCTTTTAATTAAAAGTTTAGCAAATTAATGTTTTTTGTTAAATTCGTTTTAATTAGTAAAACATTATTTATAAAAAATGAATTCACAAATTTTACAAAAAAATAATCAGCGTCACCCGTTTCATCTAGTTGATCCTTCTCCATGGCCTTTCGTAGGTTCGATTGGTGGTTTAGGTATGACTTTTGGAGGGGTAATGTTTATGCACAATTATTCTGGTGGATGGAGTCTTTTCTGTCTTGGATTTGCAACTATTCTTTATACCATGTATGCTTGGTGGCGAGATATTATTCGTGAAGGAACCTTTGAGGGGCAACATACTTTTTCTGTTCAACAAGGTCTTCGTCAAGGTGTTTTATTATTTATTGTTTCAGAGATTATGTTTTTTTTTGCATTTTTCTGGGCTTTCTTTGATGCAAGTATTAAACCTTCTTTTATGCTTGGTGGGGTATGGCCACCTGATGGGTTAGAAACTTTAAGTCCATGGGGTGTTCCTTTATTGAACACTGTAATTTTATTAACTTCTGGAGCGACTGTTACTTGGGCTCACCATGGTATTGTGGCAGGTGCGAAGAAAAGTTCTCAGGTTGGTTTGTTATTGACAATTGTTTTAGCGATTGTTTTTACTGCTTTACAGGTTTTTGAGTACGTTAATGCTCCTTTTGATATTTCTGATGGAGTTTATGGTTCAACCTTTTTTTTAGCAACAGGGTTTCATGGTTTCCACGTTTTTATTGGGACTTGTTTTTTAGCAGTGTGTTTAATTAGATTAGGATTAAATCATTTTACACGTGAGCATCATTTTGGTTTTGAAGCTGCTGCTTGGTACTGGCATTTTGTAGATGTTGTTTGGCTTTTCCTGTTTATCACAATTTATTGGTGGGGTTCATAACATCTAATTTTTAAGGTGTTTTTACTATATCTTAATTCTTTTTAACTCAAGTTATTTTTACTTTGGGTTTTTATTTCCACGTAATTTTTAGTGGCCGGGTTCGTAAATTTTTAAATATATAATCAATAAAAATGTTTTTTATTTCTAGTCCTTTAGAACAATTTCAAATTCTTCCTATCATTGGTATCAATTTAGGAATTTTTGATTTTTCAATCACAAATGCAAGTATTATCTTAGCAATTGGGTTATTTAGTTTTATTTTTGTTTTATATTCTCTTTTATCTGCACAAGGGAATTTTTATGTTGCTCCTAACAGAATCCAGTACATTGTTGAGGTTATTTACAATGTAGTATATGGGTTATTAAATGATAATGTAGGTCCAGTTGGGAAATCGTTTTTTCCTTATGTTTTTACTTTATTTACTTTTATTTTAATTTCAAATATTATCGGTTTAGTTCCTTACAGTTTTACTGTAACTAGCCATTTAATTGTTACTTTTGCGTTAGCTTTAATGACTTTTATTGGAATTAATTTAATTTGTATTAGAGAACACGGTATTAATATTTTATCTTTATTTTTACCACCAGGATCTTCTATGGTTTTAGCTTTATTGTTAGTTCCTATTGAATTAGTATCGTATATTTTCAGACCAATTAGTTTATCTGTTCGATTATTTGCTAATATGATGGCAGGTCATACTTTATTAAAAGTTATCGCAGGTTTTGCGTGGACTATGATGTTGGCTGGCGGTGGATTGTTAATTGCCCATACAATTCCGTTAGCTATTTTAGTTGTTTTAATGTTACTTGAGTTAGGGGTTGCTGCAATTCAAGCCTACGTTTTTACAATTTTAACTTGTATTTATTTAAATGACGCGATTCATTTACACTAATTTATAAGAATTACACCATAACATAATAATGCTGTCCGTTTTTACGAAAATTAGAGGTTTGTAGTTCAGCGGTAGAACATGTCGCTCATAACGGCCAAGTCGCAAGTTCAAATCTTGTCGAACCTATTACTATATTATAAATCGAGATTTTTTGAAGAAAGTAGGATTCGAACCTACGAAAGATAATCTAACAGATTTACAGTCTGCCACTTTTAACCACTCAGTCATTCCTTCTTAAATAAAATAAATGTTTAATTCTTTATAAACGTCTTTTTTTTTTAGCTCGGCAGCCATTGTGTGCTTTTGGTGTTTTGTCAATAAATTTAACTATTTTAATTTTTTTATTGCTCAACCCTTTTAGAACCGACTTTCGCCCTTTTCCTATTCCTTTAAATACAAGAATCGCTTTTGATATTTGATTTTCTATTAATTTATCTCCAAGTAGCTCTGCTGTTTGTTGTGCAGCATGCGCAGCAGATCGTTTTGCTCCTTTGAATCCTAGATTTCCGGCACTTAGAATTATATTTTTGTCGTTTTCTATTGCGGCATTTAGAATGGTATTGTTTGAGCTACTATTAACTGTTATATTAATTACGTAATTATTCATTAATTATAAATTTTTTTTACGGTTCTCGCGTTGGTACGAGTTCGCTGACCTCTTCTAGGTAATTTAAATTTTGCCCTTTGTCCTTTATAGCATTTTAATCGTATTTGATTTTCTTTAAAGGTTAATAGAGTTTTCTGTAAATCGTTTCCAATTTCGATGTTATTTTCAATGTAAAAAATAATTTTATTTTTTAATTCTGTTGACAATAATTTAACTGGTGTTGTTTCAGAGATTCCTAAATGTTTACAAATTTCTTGGGATTTTTCTTTTCCGATTCCAAAAATTTTTTGCAAAGCAATTTTAGTTGCTTTTCTATCTGGAACTTCAGTATTTAAAATATAAACCATTTTTATTTCGTTTGTTGCATTCTTAGCTCAGTTGGATAGAGCATCAGCCTTCTAAGCTGTTGGTCACAAGTTCGAATCTTGTAGAATGTAAAAAGTTTTATTTGCTTCAAATATTAAAATAAATAAAAAAATATTTTATTTGTTTGTTTATTTTTAGTTAACTAAAAATTAAAAAAATGAGTTCGTTAGTTTTTAAAAATCCAACAACACCTTCTCAGCGTCATGTTTCTTTTTTAAAGAGAACAACTTTGATGAAAACAAAAATATTAAAGAATCAAAGTTGTTTTTTAAAAAATAGAGCAGGTCGAAATAATCAAGGTAGAATTACTTCATTCCATAAAGGCGGAGGACATAAAAAAAAATATAGAATCGTTTCTTATAATCGTCCAACTTTATCTGGTATTGTTGAATCTATAGAGTATGATCCGTACCGTTCAGCTAATATTGCTCGAGTATTTTCGGAAATTGATAATACTCATTCTTATATTTTAGCTCCTGAAGGATTAGTCAGAGGTAATTACATAAATTCACAGTTAAATAAAACAGAACTAACTTTTAAGATTGGAAATCTTTTTTATTTAAAAGATTTACCAATAGGTGTTTTTGTTCATAACATTTCGTTTTCCGGTGGTCGAACTGGTGTTGCTCGTTCAGCAGGGTGTGGTGCTCAAATTGTCTCTAAAGATGATAAATATTGTCGTTTACGTTTAAATTCAGGGGAACACCGCTTATTTCCGTTGACCGCTCACGCTACCTTAGGTATTTTATCGAATCCTTCTCATAATTTAGTTAATTTAGGAAAAGCGGGTCGATCACGTTGGCTTAATAAAAGACCAACTGTTAGGGGAGTTGCCATGAATCCAATCGATCACCCTCACGGTGGTGGAGAAGGAAGAAGTTCTGGTGGGCGACCTTCGGTTACTCCATGGGGTAAAATTACTAAAGGACAACCAACCGTAAAAAAAAAAATTAATAAACTAATTATAAAAAAAAGAAAATAATGGCAAAACGCTCACTTTGGAAAGGACCGTATATTAATGAATCTTTTTTTCAAGAGGTTCTTCTTTCAAAAAAAAAAATTAAAACAACATCACGAAGTACTGTTATTCTGCCTTTTTTAATTGGCAAAACTGTACAAGTGTATAATGGTAAATTTTTTATTCCAATTACTATTTCTGAAGAAATGGTTGGGTACAAATTGGGAGAATTTGTTTTGACTAGATTACGGCATGTATATAAAAAGAAAAAAAAATAATGGGACAAAAATCAAATCCAAATAGTTTTCAACTATCAAATAAAACAGCAATTACTTCTGGAAGTAATCATAATACTATCGAGTATTCAACATTATTAAAAGAACATTTAAATGTTTCTTCTAATTTGATTTCTTTTTTTGAAAAAAACAGTTGTCTTGTTAAAGATTGTTTTTTTGTTATTAACAATGAAAAATCGTTTGTAACTCTTTTTATAAATTTTTTTGTTTTAAAGCGTTCGAAGTCTTTGAAACATTCCGGAAATCTTTCTGTTGTTGACTCGGATGTATCATTGTTTGTTCAGAAATTCTTCAATATATTATCAAAATTTGGTTATTTTTCATCTAAGCGTTTAGTTTTACAAAATTTAAATAAAATTGCTTTTAAATATCAGAAAACTTTTTTTTCTGGGGAACATTTATTTCTTAAAAAAGAATTAAGTATGTTTAGTAAAGAAATTTATTTTGAATCAGGTTTATTTTTATTTTGTTTAATGAATACTACAAAAAATACAAGCTCTTTAATTGCTAAATTTATTGCTCGTTTTTTTAAAATATTTCATAGAACTAAAAAAATAAATAAATTTTTACTTTTTTTATTGAAATTTATTGAAAATGTGAATAATTTACGTTTTCAAAATAATAAAATAAAAGGTTTAAAAATACAGATAAAAGGTCGTTTTAAAGGAGCTCCGAGATCCAAGGTTCGAACTTTTTCGAAAGGTCGTATTCCACTACAAACGATTTCTAGTCATATAAATTATTCTTTAACTCATATAAATACTAGTTATGGTATTTTTGGGGTTAAGGTTTGGGTTTTTGAATAAAAAATGTTATTGCAGCCGAAAAAAACAAATTTCAAAAAATTAAAAAAAGGATTTTTAAAACATTCTTTAGAAACTAAATCTCATAATTTAAATTTTGGTATTATTGGTTTGAAATCGTTGGGTACAACTCGTATTACAGCTCGTCAGATTGAGGCAGTGAGACAATGTATTAACCGAGATTTAAAACGTCGTGGAAAAGTTTGGATTAATATTTTTCCAAGTATTCCTGTTACTTCAACTCCTACAGAAAATCGAATGGGGAAAGGAAAAGGATCGGTTTCTTATTGGTGTGCACCAATAAAAATTGGCACTGTTCTGTTTGAGATAAGTGGTGTTTCTTTATTAAAAGCGAAACAAGCATTATTAAAGGGTGCGAACAAATTACCTATTAAAACAAAAATCATTATTAGATAATTCAAAGATGTTGAATAAAAAAAAACAAGTAAAAGTTATTGCAAAAACACAAATCTCTGAAAAATTTTCATTTTTTAATTTACCGTTCTTGTCATCAACTTCTTATTTACAAACAACTTCTTCCGAAGGAGTTTTGGACGATTTGAAATTAATTTTTAGAAAATCAAGTGTCGAAAATAATTTAAGAAATTTTCGTTTTTCGTTTTCTAACAAAACATTTCGTTCATATTCTCTACTGGAAGAACATACTAAACAACAAAAATTAAATATTTCGTTTAAGCGACTTCTACTTTTAACTAATTCTGTTTTTATGAAAAATAAAAGACATTCGTTTTTTTTTGTTAAATCTATAAAAGGTGGTTGGATGACAACTTCTTTGGGTCTAACTGCTTTTATGCCCAAAAGCCGTGTTATTTTTTCCGATATCGGAAAACAATCGAAACAACATTTGCTTCGTTTTAAATTAATTGTAAAAAAGAAAAAACGATCATCTAAAAAAATTGCTAAAATTAATCTAGTTTCATCTTCAAAGATCTTAAAAAAAAACGATTAGTTTCTTATTTATTATTTTATTTCGATAGTTAAAGGTAAAAAAAAATAACAGCGTTTCATATTTTTACACTTTTGTTTTTCTTCTTTAATCACTAGGTTAGCCGAGAAGTTTTTTATTGTGTTTTTAAACACAATAAAGAGTGGCTGAAAAAAGCCTACATAAATAATATATATATATATACAATGTTACAAGCAGCAAAATTAATCGGAGCTGGATTAGCAACTATTGGATTAGCAGGAGCTGGAGTAGGAATTGGTACTGTATTCGGAGCTTTAGTGTTAGGTGTTTCTAGAAACCCATCATTAAAAGACGAATTACAACAATTAGCTATTTTAGGGTTCGCATTAACTGAAGCAATTGCACTATTTGCTTTAATGATGGCTTTCCTTATCTTATTTGCGTTCTAAAAAATTAAAAAAATAGAGGGGGTTTTCCAAAAATCTTTTTTTGTTTATTTCTGTGTTTAAAACACTAAATTCAATTCTCAAAAATAAATCATACTATGAATGATTTATTTTTGGGTTATTATTTTTATTAATCAACGTATACTTTTTAAAACATTATGGATTTTTTATTATTGAATCTTATATATCCCAGATTAGATGTGGTTGAAATATTTAATCTAAATTTGTATATGGATTTCTCATTATTGCATCAAAATTTTTTTAAAATGTTTTTACCGGAAGTTTTTTTAGCAACTTCTATCTTAATTTTAACGTTGTATGCGTCATTAGTTGCGACATCAAAAAAATTAGGATACCCGTTGTTAATGAAAAGTTTGGGTAAGATCTCTTTGTTAGTTTTATTATTGACTCTTTTAATTGTTAATAATAATTCAATCAATTTTATGATTGTTTACCAAAACACTTTTATTTTTGATTTACTAACATCTAACGTAAAACAAATTTTGCTAGCTGCAACAATTTTCTGTTTAATTATTTCAGAAGATACCTTAGTTAGACAACAAATAAATAATTTTGAATATTTTATTTTAATTCTTTGTGCCATTTTAGGTTTAATGCTGTTAGTAAGTTCGTATGATATGATATCATTATATCTTGCTATTGAGTTGCAGAGTTTATGTTTGTATGTGTTAGCTGCATCAAAAAAAAACTCTTCATTTTCAACTGAGGCGGGTTTAAAATATTTTATTTTAGGTTCTTTTTCTTCGGCATTGTTGTTATTTGGTATTTCTGTTCTATACGGTTGTACTGGAACAACCAATTTTGACAATTTTTATTTATTATTCTCAGGAATTGATCGTGAAACTTTTCTGTTAACAGCACCTGTTGAAAAAGCATTAATTTTTATTGCTGCTGCGTTCTTTTTTAAAATTGCAGCGGCACCATTTCACATGTGGTCACCGGACGTTTATGAAGGTTCACCGACAAGTTCAACAATTTTTTTTGCGGTAATTCCAAAAATTGCCTTATTTGCTGTTTTTTTAAGGTTGTTTCAAACAATTTTTTCTAGTTTTGAAGAAACTTTTTTATTTGCTTTAATTTTTTTTTCGATTTCGTCTGTAATTGTCGGATCGTTTGTCGCTTTACGACAAAAAAAATTGAAGAGACTTTTAGCTTATAGCTCTATTAGTCATGTTGGGTATATGTTATTGGCTTTTTCTGCAAATTCTTTAGAGGGTACTCAATCATTGTTTTTTTATTTAATTGTCTATATGATTACTAGTGTTTGTATTTGGTCTGTTGTATTGTCTTTGAATACAACAACTAATATGGAGCGAAGTAAAACGTTAATCGATTTAGCCTCTGTTTCAAACTTTAACCCTATGTTAGGTTTTACTGCGATGCTTGCTTTTTTTAGTCTTGCAGGAGTTCCTCCATTAGTTGGTTTTTTTGCAAAAATGGAAATTTTTGTAAGTGCTTTAGGTTCATCTTTATTTTTTGCTAGTTTAATTGCAATTTTATCAAGTGTAATTTCAAGTTACTATTACATAAGGCTTATTAAAACGATGTATTTTGAAAAACGAGAAGATAATTCTTTTGTTTTTTCTGTCACTTATCCTTGTGCTTTTGCTATGGGTTTAGCTTCGTTCTTTTTACTTTACCTTTTTTTAAATCCTACTTTATTATTGTTATTAACACAAAAAATGGCATTGTGCCTATTTTAATAAGATGTTTTTTTTAATTGACGAATATTTTCCAATTTTTTTATTACTATTAGTTAGTATTGGTTTAGCTTGTATTATTTTAGGTGCTTCTTATTTTTTAGGAATTCAACGACCAGATACAGAGAAAACCTCAGTTTATGAGTGTGGATTTGATCCTTATGAAGATTCACGTAATAAATTTGATGTGCGATTTTATTTAATTGCAATTCTTTTTATTGTTTTTGACTTAGAAGCATTATTTTTGTTTCCTTGGGCTGTTTCATTAAGCCAAATTGGTTCAATGGGTTTTTGGACAATGATGGATTTTTTATTTGAATTAACCATCGGTTTTGTTTATGTTTGGAAAATTGGCGCTTTAGAGTGGGAATAATTGTTATTATTTAATGAAAAATTTAATTATAAAACAACAAGTTTTTAGAGAAAACTTTAAAAATTTTGAAACTCATTATCTTGCTTTGAAATCAATTATTCATAATCAAAAGTTATCTCCTTCTTCACGTTGGGAAGCTTCTTTATTATTATCAAAATTTGCTAAAAAACAATCCCGTGTTATGTTGAAAAATAGATGTTTTTTAACTGGTCGCGGTCGCAGTTACTCTCGTTTTTTTAAATTATCTCGAATCCAAATTAGAGATTTGGCACGTAATAATGAACTGCCATTTATTAAAAAAGCAAGTTGGTAGTAAACTTAAATTCTAGAGTTATTGTTTTTCAATTGACTCTCAAATATTTATATTTCAAATAAATTTATTATGCCACAATTTGATAAAATTACTTTCTTTAACCAAGTTTTTTGGTTATTCGTTTTCTTTTCTGGTTTTTATTTAATTTTTTTAAAATTCTTCTTACCAAAATTAAGTTCAGTGTTAAAAGCAAGAACTAAAAAATTACAAAAAGGTTCTGGTGGGGTTCTTGTTTTTGCTGAAGAACAAGACAATGTAACAACTCTTTTTAATTCTTCAATTGAAGAAATGTCTTCTGTTGTAAAAAACTCTGTTGCACAATCTACTGAAAAAATGGATCTTTGGGTTTCAGTTTCAGTGTCTTCAATCAACCAAAATAATTTGAAAGCAAGTACTACTGGAATGGAGAAAGCGTTGCACAAACAAATCTCTACTACTTTTTTATTTTCTAATTTCGGAACTAAATAAGCTTTTTGAGTTCAATTCTAAGATCTTAGTTTTTACTTACTGAAACGTACAAATAATATTTGTTGAATTAATTTTAAAATCTGTTCTCTAATAGCTCAGCGGTAGAGCGAATGGCTGTTAACCATTAGGTCAAAGGTTCAAATCCTTTTTAGGGAGTTCTGGAACATCGCCAAGTGGCAAGGCACTCGTTTTTGGTACGGGCATTCATAGGTTCGAATCCTTTTGTTCCATTTTGGCGGACATAGCTCAGTTGGTAGAGCATCTGGTTGTGGCTCAGAAGGTCGCGGGTTCAAAACCCGCTGTTCGCCCTTAAAAATTTTGTTGGTTGAATAGCATAACGGTAATGCGTTAAATTGCAAATTTAATGATGATGGTTCGATTCCTTCTTTAACCTACAAATTCTTTTAATTTATTTTTTCAGGAAATAACGCAGTTTGGTAGCGTGTCTGTTTTGGGAACAGAAAGTCTAGGGTTCAAATCCCTATTTCCTGTTTTTAATTTTTGAAAGCATATAGCTCAGTGGTAGAGCACTGGACTTTTAATCCATTGGTCTTGGGTTCGAAACCCAATGTGCTTAAAAACTGTTTGGGTAGCTCAGTTGGTAGAGCGAAGGACTGAAAATCCTTAGGTCAGTGGTTCAAACCCGCTTCCAGACAAAAACAATAACAACAACCATGAATTTATTTTGTCATCTAACGTCTCAATTAAAAAATGCAATAAGAAGTAATAAAAAATTTATTTTTTTTCCAAAAACTTTTTTATGTTTAAATTTTTTAAAATTAATGTTTCTAGAAGGTTTTGTTTCCCATGTTGCTGAAATTAATTCTGGCAAAATGCTAAAAGTTTATTTAAAATATAGTTCTAATGGAACTCCTAGTTTTAAGGATATAAAACTTTTATCTAAACCTGGCAAAACATCTTACTTATCTTATTCTCAATTAGCTAAACTAGCTCAAGGGGTTGGCGTATTTATTATTTCGACAAACCAAGGTTTGTTGACAAGTAATGCTTGCTTAGAACGAAAAATTGGGGGTAATATTCTTTGTTATATCAATTAAAAATGAAAAATATTTTTAAAACCAAAATAAAAATACCATCAAATGTTAAGTTAAAGACTAAAGATAATTTACTTTTTGTTGAGGGTAAAAAAGGTTCTATTTGTTTAGATATCTCTTTCTTAACTGACCAAAATTTAACACTTTTGGATAAAAAAATGAAATATTCGTCTTTTTTTCGATTATTTCAAAAAGCTATCGTTGGTGTGAATTTAGGTTTTGTTACTCGATTGGTTTTCGTTGGTGTAGGTTTTCGAGTAGAATCTATAGAGAACGATATTATTAAGTTAAAATTGGGTTTTAGTCACTTTGTTTTTGTAAAAATACCGCAATATATAAAAATATTTTCTCCGAAAAAAACTTTATTAGTTCTTGAAAGTCTTGACGAGCAATTATTAAACGAATTTTGTTCTAAAGTTTGTTCATATAGAGCAGTAGATCCTTACAAAGGAAAAGGAATAATTTACAAAAACCAAATACTAACATTAAAAGAAGGTAAAAAAAAATAACAAATGAAAGTTATAAAAAAAAAATCGTTATTACAATCTTTTATTTTATCAAAACTTTGCACTGGATCTGCAATATCTTATATAGATCATAGCAATTTTAATTTTTTAATCGGTTATAGACAATCTTTATTTTCTTTAATAAATCCATTTTCTTTTCAATATTCTTTGAAAACAAGTTTTTTATTTTTAGAATCTTTTATTAAGAATAATTACGATTTTATTTTTATTGTTAATATTAAAGATTCGATACTTTTTAAAAAATTTTATCAACTGTGTAAAAAAAAAAAATATTCGGTTTTAAAAGATTCAGAAACTTCTTCTGGTTTTTTAACAAATAAAAAAATATCAAAAACTGTTATAATCACGCTATTTTTAGATCATCGAAAAACAGAATTAATTCAAAAGGAGTCTTTACTTTTAAAGGTTCCTTTGATTTCTTTTAATGATTTATCTTCAAATAAGTTTTCAAGTTCGGTCTCTGTTAGTGGAACCTATAATTCTTTTTTATCTCAAAATTTAATTTTAACGTTATTATCTGTTTGTATAGAACAAAAAAATGAGTCTTCATAAAAAAAGAGTAAAATTAAAACAATATTCAAAGGCCGGAATTTTTTTAAATTTGAAAAAAGGACCTTCACCTTTAGTCACTAAACAAAAAATAAATTTCTATTCTCCAGATTTAAATTATTTAAATTCAAAGTTAAGTAAAAAAATTAAAGAAAATTTTCAAACATCTCTTATTACACGTAGAAAGTTAAAATTATTTTTTGGTTTTTATCGAACTTCTTTGTTAAAAAAATATATTAAAACTGAGATTACCCAGAATAAAAAATCATGGCGACATTTGAACGAGATTGAGTTTTGTTCTCTTTTAGAGCGTCGTTTGGATATTTTATTATATAGATTGGGTTTTGTTTCGTCACTATTTGAAGCTAGGCATTTAATTTCTCATAAAAAAATAAAAATTAATAATTGTTTAAATTCTTCGTTTTCACGTTTGTTAAACAAAGGTGATATTATTTCGTTTGTACCTTCTATTGAAATGCGAATTAAGGAGAGATTAAAACAACAAATTACTAATCGTAATTTTTATTTTAATAATTTTAGTAATGTCGAAGTCAATTTAAAAACATTAAAAATCGTTATTTTGAGTGAAAAAATTGATTTAGCGAAACAAATACAACATTATTCATTCGCATTGAATTGGAATCTAGTGTCACGTGGGTAATTAACTCAATTGGTAGAGTATTTCGCTTACAACGAAAAGGTTGGCGGTTCGAATCCGTCATTGCCTATAAAAAATTAATTTTCGAAGGTGGATAGTTCAGTGGTAGAATAGTGGTTTCCAAAACCGAAGGACGGGGGTTCAATTCCCTCTCTGCTTGTTTTACTTTGGGATAAATGGCTGAGTTGGTTTAAGGTCCTAGTTTTGAAAACTAGTGTATTTAAAAGTACCGTGGGTTCGAATCC
>Ga0115007_10001643_pt1 | contig 14234 bp, 5 predicted proteins | sample ArcOceMetagenome_2_FD_87166 | JGI IMG/M metagenome (GOLD analysis project Ga0115007, IMG submission 87166) | Marine eukaryotic phytoplankton communities from Arctic Ocean - Arctic Ocean ARC135M Metagenome | ecosystem: Environmental > Aquatic > Marine > Oceanic | place: Arctic Ocean | collected... | reverse complement strand
TCGGGAGGTGTTGGGGCAGAGCAAAGAAGACAAAGGGCAAGGGGGCAGGGTTGGAAAGTGGCAAGGGGTGTACAAAAGTGTTAGATGAGATTGCCATGCCTTTCGCAAAATATTTTGGATGAACGCTCAATCAAAACGAATGGTTGTACAACGAATTGCGTGAGAACACAAGCGGCACCGTGGACAAAATGCACCGAATCAAACAGATCAAGAAAAACAAGGGCAGTGTAGAGCAAACAGGGCAAGTGTAAATCACTTACGCGGTACTCCCAATGAAAAATTTTCCTTATAAGGGGTCAATTCGTTGGGGAAGTCCTCGCCAGAGCCATCAAGCAATTTGAACAACGATCATATCCCTCTGGATCAAACTCAACGACTCTGATCCAAATGAAACAATCAAGTTCCGCACGGCAGCTTGGTTCTGATTTAGATTCCTTCACATGGAGTTCGCCGGCGATCAGTTCACCCACAGCACGGCGCAAACGATCGAGCGGCAACAACAACAGAAAAACTCTCCAAAGAGACGCGTCCGCACCGGTCCTGTCCTCCACGGCGGGTCAGATGGGGGGAGGCAAACATACTACCAATGTGAGAACGGTCCAAGAAAACAATTTCATGAGTGCTCGTTCGGCCTCGGCCTCGTCGTTGCAGGTTCCGGCGACACCACTGGATACCGGTTTTGGTACGAAATCGGCCTCGAAAGACGATTCCGACCACAATGCGGCAAACACGATCGACCATGGTGCAAGTGTCTCGTTGCCACCCAAAGTATACGTACCACACAACACAAGACCTGGATGGACCCCACGGGCCGTCGTTGTTCGACGGCTGCAACATTCGTACAGTTCGATGCCATTGCAAAATATTTTGGACGAACGTTCGGACATTAACACAAATCAGTTGTACAACGAATTGCTTAAAAATACCACCGGCACCGAAGACATTGTGCGTCCTGATCAAAAAGAACAAGAAAAACAAGAGGACCAGGACGCCACAAACAACAGCACTTCCGCCGAGTTTGAATTTGGGTCAATGTTGGGCACCAACTTGATTAAAATGTTGCCCATCACCATGTTCGACGACAGTGAATTTGAATCGTATCCATTGAAAACATGGGTCTCTCATCGAGCAACAGGTCGAGCCTTGCGAGGTAAAACATGGTCGAAATGTACTGCCATTCAAATGGATTCCGACCACGAACGATTGCACATTGAATGGCACGCTGATCAAACCAAAGCCGTTGTGCACCGTCTTGGCATTTGTTTTGATGCTGAAAATCCTGTTGCTTTTGTAGATCGTTTGGAACATTGTGTTAAACAACGTCAAATTGCTGAATCATGCATACGGTACAATTTGTACGTCGATTGCATGCCTGCCGAAGAATTGGGTGGTTTGGATGCCGAACAAGGTAATGCTACAACAAAAAACGAGTGGTGCTGGTTCTGTGTGGTGTTCCTGTTGGTTTTGTGTTGGTGTGGTGTTTGAACCTCTGCTCACAACTAGTTCTTCTTTTTTTTTTCTTCTTTGTTTCAACAAAATAGTCAATCGAGTCTTGTCACGGGCAATGTCAACCGCATCAATGCGTGAAAATGAATTTGATACCAGTACATTGTTAAATGAAATCAATGTTGATTATTCCAGAACAATGAATAAAATAATTTTTGACGCCAACATGTCTGTACCAGAAAACAAACACATTGCTGAAACATTAACATTGCCGAAAGAAGCACAAAAAGAAAAACAACCACCCCACAAAGGTGTTGTCAATGTGACACAATATGATTTAGAAGAACGATTTAAATCGTTCGTCTTTGTTACTTTTTTGGTTCAACCTGAAGTCGTCTATGTACTAGAACGTGTTCAACAACAGTGCAATAAAATCTTAGACATGCGATTGTTCAATACGTAAGTGAAAAAGGAATTTTTTTGTATCAACAAATGTTTTTACCCTGCTTTTTTCTTCTTTTTCCAAATGTTGAATGTTTTATTTCTTTAAACTCATATGCCCATATTATCATATTATTCTCACTACTGCCACAGCAATTCAAAACGATCGTTTCGCATGGATGAATTTTTAACATTGCAAAATCGTGCAATGAAAACGTTGGCTCGACAAGCATGCGAAGATTGGCCAAGTGCTGTAACAATGACTGTCAAAAATGGTTTAATCTCAGTCGGCAAAGGACATTTTGATGTTGACATGACTAAATCAGACATGTATAAATTTTCAAAATTAAGGAAATTGTTGAAAAGAATTAATTACTTGATGGAAGATTCATTGCGGGTCATGACCACCAAATCTTTGGAAGATTGGACAATTTTTGTCCAAAATGCCGGTGATGGACGTGTTGTACATGGTAAAACACCCAAAAATTCCAAAACTTATTTTTCACCCGTTGGTTCTTCTGCTTTGGTGGAAAGATTAGCTGCTTTGAATCACAGTTCATCTGTGTTTAAAATTGTAATTATTCAATCCAAAAATAAAACGGTATTAAACCCCAACGAAGTGGCATCAAGTAAAAAAGCCATTGAAGAATGGTTGGTTGACAACCAAGAAAACATTGAAAAAGCACAAAAAAACGGCACTGCCGTTCCTGACTGCCCAATTGTTCAAATTGAACCATTGATGGGACATGTTTTTGAATACGACGATTCACCCAAAGAATGCGTCGATACATTAATATCATTGTTTGACAATTGTTTAAATTACATCAATGACATTGAACAAGTCGAACGTACATTGATGGACAAATTGTTTTGGAGTGAACGGCCTATCATTAAAACGGTCTCCGCCAATGAAACCTTTGTGAAAGACTTGAGAGAATCCATTGTGAATGTTACTGCAGCAAGCATACCAGCGGCACTGGAATATTTAACCAAATTTGATCAATACATTGATTTTTTAAATGAAGAGATCTGGCGTATCGTAAAAGCATTGACCAATGAACGACAACCGGAAGAAGACGAGGAAGACGAAAAGAATGCCGCGGCTGGTAAGGCGCCTCCTGCAAAAGACGAGGAGGACGACGAAGATGAAGATACTTTTGATGTTAAACTGGCCAATGAAGCCATCCTTGATCATATGAAGCTAGCATTGGAAATTGAAGATCAAATACCTTCGCAATTTGTACGTTTAGGCATGTATCAAACCAATACTGCAGAGATCAGAAATGTGTTGGCCACAAAACATCGTACCATTGCACAACGTATCAGGTCCGACATCAACAAAAAAATAATCAATAAATCAAAAGTCATGGACACTATGTTTCAAATAATCCATCGAAAATTATCGAAAAACCCAGAAAATGTAGAAATGGTTGCTGAATTGCATGAATTTATGGAGGAATCCAAAAATAGCGTCAAAAAAGAAATGGTCACATTGTCTCAAATGAGCCAATTAATGTCCATGTTGGACGACCACAAACATGAAAGCCCCGAAGGATTTCGTGCCTTGTGGCATGCTAAATCATGGCCAAATAAAATTTACGAACAATTGAAAGTTTGTGATGAAATATTATTGGCGAAAAAAAACCAATACGCAGAAGAACAAAGAGAAGAACAACAAGTGTTTGACATGACTTTAAATTCCTTGGAGCAAGAAGTTCAATCGTTTTCCATGTATACCGATATTGAAAGAGTCGATGTAGTGGCAAAACATGTCATTGCATTGAGGAAAAAAATAACTCAAGCAGGTGTCCAAGCCCAAGAATTTAATGACCGCGAAATGTTATTTGACCAAGATGTGACCGAATACCATCAAATCTCTTCCCTGAACCGTGCGTTTCAACCGTACGAAACATTATGGAACACCACTTCGACATGGTTGGCCAGAGAGGATGCCTTGTACAACGGTACTTTCACTGACATTGATGGTGAAGGAATCGAAGATGAAATGGATCGATTTTCCAAAGATATCACAAATGCCCACAAAACTTTTACTAAATTGGGAATGGATGCTTGTGTTGGTATAGCAGAACAAATTAAAACCAGTGTCAAAGCATTTTTACCACTTGTACCCTTGGTACAAGGTTTACGCAACAAAGGTATGCGCCCAAGACATTTAGAAAAATTATCAAATGAAGTGGGCCAAGAGGTCGTCATTGATAAAAAATTTACATTGAAAAAAGCAATGAAAATGGGTTTAGAAGGATATGCTGAAGCCATTGCTAAAATTGGCGAAACAGCCGGGAAAGAATATCAAATTGAAAACGCAATCGATGAAATGGAAGAGGCCTGGAAAGAAGTGGAATTGGATTTGTTGCCGTACAAAACCACTGGTACGCATGTTTTGAAAGGATACGATGAATTGACCGCTATTTTGGATGAACAAATCACAATGACACAGGCAATGATGTTCAGTCCATACAAAGCAGCCTTTGAAGAAAGGATTGAGGCATGGAACACAAAATTATCGTTGGTCAGTGATGTCTTGGAAGGATGGATGGAAGTGCAACGATCATGGTTGTATTTGCAACCTATTTTTGACAGTGATGACATCATGAAACAATTGCCGACGGAAGGCAAAAGGTTTGCCACTGTTGATAAAAATTGGAGACAAACAATGGTCAGTGCAACTCGTAAACCCCATGCAATTACATTTTGTGCCAATGAAAGATTATTAAAAACATTTCAAGAAGGGGTACAATTTTTAGATTTGGTGCAAAAAGGATTGTCGGATTATTTAGAAACCAAAAGAGATGCCTTTGCACGTTTTTACTTTTTGGCAGATGATGAAATTTTATCCATTTTGTCCGAAACCAAAGATGTCACATTGGTGCAACCTCATTTAAAAAAATGTTTTGAAGGAATTGTGAATGTGAAATTCATGGATGAAAATCGTATTGGTGGTATGATATCAAGAGAAAAAGAATTCATACCAATGTCGGAAGAAGTTGATCCAAATGGCAAAAATGTGGAACATTGGATGACTGAATTGCAATCAATGATGAAAGTTTCCATTCGTGATCATGTGAAAGAATCAATTCATGACTATACAGTAAGACCCAGAACAGAATGGATGCAAAAATGGCCTGGTATGTGTGTTATCAATTGTTCTCAGTTTCATTGGACATTAGAAATGGAAGCAGCCATCAATGCAAAAGGCAAACAAGGATTAATTGAAGAATTAGAAAAACAAAAATTGCAATTGGCCGACATGACTATTTTAGTACGAGGTAAATTAAACAAATTGGCTCGAACCAGTATTGGGGCTTTGACAGTTATGGATGTCCATGCCAGAGATGTTGGTATTAAAATGATCAACAATGGAGTTTCCACGGTGACTGATTTTGATTGGTTGTCTCAATTACGGTATTATTGGAGAGATGGTGAACAATCTTTTTGGCAAGAACGAGGTGTTGCTGATAATTTATACTGTCAAATGGTTGCTTCAGTGCGTGAATACGGTTATGAATATTTAGGCAATTCTTTTCGTTTGGTAATTACACCATTGACCGATAAATGTTATTTGACATTGATGGGTGCTTTGCAAATGATTCTTGGTGGTGCTCCAGCTGGTCCAGCTGGTACAGGCAAAACGGAAACGGTCAAAGATTTAGCGAAAGCTTTAGCAAAACAATGTGTTGTGTTTAATTGTGGTGATGGTTTGGATTATTTAGCCATGGGTAAATTTTTCAAAGGTTTGGCCGCCTGTGGTGCATGGGCTTGTTTTGATGAATTCAATCGAATTCATATTGAAGTGTTAAGTGTTGTTGCGCAACAAATTATTAATTTACAAGAAGGTGTTCGACGAAACATGCCAAGAATTGATTTTGAAGGTTCAAACATCATGTTGGATTACAATTATGCTACATATATTACAATGAATCCCGGGTATGCTGGCCGTACCGAATTACCTGAAAATTTAGCTGCTTGTTTTCGTCCAGTGGCTATGATGGTTCCCGATTATGCTTTGATTGGTGAAATTATGTTGTTTGCTTTTGGTTTTGAAAAAGCCAAAGAATGCGGTGCTAAAATGGTCAGCACATTTACACTGTGTAGTGAACAATTGAGTAGCCAATACCACTACGATTACGGTATGCGTGCTGTGAAAACTGTCATCACAACAGCTGGTAATTTAAAAAGAGCTGAACCCGATGCAGAAGAATTGCAATTGTTGTTAAGAGCTTTGCAAGATGTCAATGTACCTAAATTTTTAGCCATGGATTTACCATTGTTTGCGGGTATTATTTCAGATTTATTTCCCGGCATTAGTCGGCCCAACATTGATTATGGTGCATTGATGATTGCATTAAAATTAGAATGTGAACGCGCTGGTTTGATGCCAGATCAATGGTTTTTAACAAAAAACATTCAATTGTTTGAAACAATTGTTGTGCGTCACGGTTTGATGGTTGTTGGCCCATCGGGTGCCGGTAAAACGCAAAACATCAATGTGTTGTCCAAAGCAATGACTTACTTAAAATCCATCAATTGTACAGATCATGTCTTGTATCAAAAAGTGAAACATTTAATCATTAATCCAAAATCAATTACGATGGGACAATTGTACGGGGAATTTGATCCAAACACACGTGAATTTATTGATGGTGTTCTGCCAAAATTATACCGTCAAGCCAGTGAAGATCCAACACCAGATCGTAAATTTGTATTGTTTGATGGTCCAGTCGATGCAATTTGGATTGAAAACATGAATACTGTGTTAGATGACAATCGTAAATTGTGTTTGACCAGTGGTGAAATGTTGCAAATGAGTGCCGAAATGAGCATGATCTTTGAAACCAATGATTTGAGCGTTGCTAGTCCAGCTACTGTCAGTCGTTGTGGCATGGTATACATGGAACCCGAAAGTTTAGGAAACACTCCTTTGATTTTATCGTGGTTTCAAACTTTGCCGAAATTGATACCGATGAAAACCCGATTGAAATTAATGTCATATTTTGATATTTATTTACAATTGTCTTTAACATTCTTGAGAAGATTTTTAACTGAAATTGCATTGACAATCGATAATAATTTAACAGAATCTTTAATGAGACTGTTAGATTGTTTTTTTGCACCCTTTGTGGAACAAGATGGTGTTGATCCACCGACAAAAGAAGAAATTGAACAGTTGGATGTGGCCATTGAATCTTTATTTTTGTTTTCATTGGTTTGGTCGGTTGGTGTAACCACCGTCTCAACCGGGCGTATTAAATTTGATGCTTATTTGAAACAAACTATGACCATGAATAGTGTCAAAATACCATTTCCAAAAGCAGGATTGGTATATGATTACAAATTTGACATTGCCACATCAAAATGGCAAACATGGATGGCAGATGTGGAATCATTTGAATACAATCCATCCTTGACATTCAATGAAGTTGTTGTTCCAACCAAAGATTCAGTGAGAAATTTATTTTTATTGGAAAAATTATTGACCAATGGCAAACATGTTTTGTGTGTTGGACCGACCGGTATGGGTAAAACTGTCAACATTATGAATTATTTGCAGCAAGGAATGGATCAAAAATACGTGCCATTGACCTTGTCGTTCAGTGCAAGGACTAGTGCCGCACAAACCCAAAACATATTGGACAGTAAAATGGAGAAAAGAAAAAGAGGTGTCTATGGTCCAACATCTGGGAAACAATTTATTATTTACGTTGATGATTTTAACATGCCACAAAAAGAAGAATATGGTGCACAACCACCATTGGAATTGATTCGACAAGCATTGAGTCAAGATGGGTGGTACGATACCAAAGCATTGACATTTCGTAACATTATTGATCGTACAGTCATGACATCAATGGGTACACCCGGTGGTGGTAGAAATACAATCAGTGAAAGAGTCAAACGATATTTTAACATTGTTGGTTATACAGAAATGGACGATGATTCAAAAACTGAAATTTATTCGTCCATTTTAAGTGGTTTTTTTTCATTGGGGTTTGAAAACGATGTGGTGAAACAAGCAGACATATTGGTCCAAAGAACACTGTCCATGTACAATAAAATTTCAGATGAATTGTTGCCAACACCTAAAAATCCACATTACACTTTTAATCTAAGAGATTTTGCAAAAGTATTTCAAGGATTGTTGATGTGTTCAAACGGCAGTGTCACAACAAAACCTGATGTCATTAAATTATGGATTCATGAATTAAGAAGAGTCTTTCAAGACCGTTTAACGTCTGAAAAAGATATTGAATGGTTTGGTACAATTGTTAAAAACGAAGTGGAAGGTGATTTGAAAAGCAGCATGGACGATCTAATACCGGAAGACAAAGCTGGTCGTTTGTTTTTTGGTGAATACATGTCACAAGCGGATAAACGACCTTATGAATTTGTCGAAGACCATGATTTATTAATGACAAGTTTGAAAGAATACTTGACTGAATACAACGATGAATCAAAAAGCCCAATGAATTTAGTATTGTTTTTAGATGCTATTGAACATGTTAGCCGTATTGCAAGAGTATTGAGGCAACCATTGGGAAATGCGTTGTGTTTGGGTGTTGGTGGTAGTGGTCGTCAATCGTTGACACGTTTAGCCAGTCATATTATGAATTATGAAGTCAAACAAATTGAAGTCAGTAAAGGATATGGTATGCCCGAATGGCGCGAAGATGTCAAAACCGCCTTGCTGCAAGCTGGTTTAGAAAACAAACCAATTACTTTTCTGTTTGTGGATACTCAAATTGTTGACGAACAACAAGTTGAAGATATTAATAACATTTTAAATACAGGTGATTTACCAAATTTGTACGCTTCGGATGAATTGGAATCGATTATGAGCGCATGCCGTGTTGATTGTCAAAAAAAAAAAATAGCACAAACCAAAATTAATATTTTTCAACAATATTTATTGCGAGTAAGAAAAAATACACATATGGTTATTTGCATGAGTCCATTGGGTGATGATTTTAGATCAAGAATGAATATGTTTCCTTCCTTGATCAATTGTTGTACCATTGATTATTTTCATCCATGGCCAGAAGATGCTTTGAGATCGGTGGCGCAACAATTGTTATCCGCTGGTGCAGATTTAGGTGTTGATGAACAAACATTGCAAGGCTGTGTCGAAATGTTTTGTTCGATTCATAAAAGTGTTGAATTGAAATCCCATCAATTCCAAATCAGATTAGGCAGATACAATTATACGACACCAACCTCGTATTTGGAATTGTTGAAAACATACGGTAAAACATTGGTTGGAAAAAGAAAAGAAGTCGAACACCAAAGAGATCGCTTGGCAAACGGTGTTGATAAATTAACATCCACTGGTTCTCAAGTTGCTGGAATGCAAAAGGAATTGACTGCGTTGCAACCTGTCTTGGCTAAAACACAAGTGGAAGTGGAAGAAATGATGGTGACCATCACCGCGGACAAAGCAGACGCGGCGGTTATCAAAGAGGCTGTACAAAAAGAAGAAGAATCCGCCAATGTCAAAGCCAAAGCAACACAAGCGATTGCCGATGATGCACAACGTGATTTAGATGAAGCAATTCCAGCATTGGCCGCTGCGGTTAAATGTTTGGAAAAATTATCCAAAAGTGATATAGATGAAGTGAAAAATTTACAAAAACCACCAAGAGGTGTGTCTTTAACGGTTGAAGCTGTTTCAATTATGTTTGGTTTGAAACCAGTCAAAATCAAAGACCCAGAAAATCCAACGGGACCTAAAATCCAAGATTATTTTAGTGTTGGTAAAAAAGAATTGTTCATGAATGCCAAGAAATTATTGGCGGACATGAAAGCGTACGACAAAGATAATATTCCCGACAAGGTAATTCAACGAGTGGATAAATACATTGTCAACCCCGATTTTACACCAGAAGCTGTGAAAAGAGCTAGTATCGCCTGTGAAGCGATTTGTATGTGGGTACGTGCGATGCACAAGTATCATTTTGTAGCAAGAGCAGTTGAACCAAAAAGACAAGCCTTGGCTGCTGCTCAAACCGAATTGGAGGCCACAATGAAGTTGTTGGATAGTGCTAAAAAAAGATTGAAAGCGGTTATGGATAAATTGGAACGACTTGAAAAAGAATTCAATGAAGCAGTCGCTAAAAAAGAACAACTTGCAAAAGACGTGTCAAAATGCCAATCAAGATTGGATTCGGCTTTGAAATTGATTAGTGGTTTAGGGGGCGAAGAAAAAAGATGGAAGGAATCTGTTGTTACTTTGAACCAAGCAATCATTGATGTGGCCGGTGATGTCATTGTGGCCGCCGGTACGATTGCCTACTTGGGTGCATTCAGTGGTGATTTTCGTGAAGAGTTGGAAACGGCGTGGCGTTCCAAACTGGTTGAATTAAACATACCTCATACAGCAGGTGTGACAATGACGGATACATTGGCAAATCCAGTTGAAGTCAGAGATTGGCAATTGTGTGGTTTGCCCACCGATCAAATTTCGACAACCAATGGTGTTGTGATGGCCAAAGGCAGACGGTGGCCGTTGTGCATTGATCCACAAACCCAAGCAAACCGTTACATTAAAAAATTGAGCGAAAAAGTCATGGGCAGTAATTACAGTGTTGTGAAACAAAGCAATAAAAATTTAATCCGTACCATGGAAAACGGTGTACGTTTTGGTAAATGGGTATTGATGGAAAACGTGGGTGAAACATTAGATGCCGCGTTGGAACCCATTCTACAAAGAAATGTATTCAAACAAGGTGGTCAAGACATGATTCGATTGGGTGAAAACAACGTACCGTACAACGATTCATTTCGATTTTTTATGACTACCAAATTACCAAATCCACATTATGCACCCGAAGTGTGTGTGAAAGTAACATTGTTGAATTTTGCAATTACTATGCAAGGATTAGAGGATCAATTGTTGGGTGCTGCGATTAAAGTTGAATTGCCTGAAGTGGAAGAAGCTAAAAATAAATTAGTTGTGCAAAACGCTGAAATGAATCGTACATTGGCTGAATTAGAAGATAAAATTTTATTTTTATTGGCCAATTCCAAAGGCAATATATTAGACGACCAAGAAGTAATTGATGCTTTGGACGAAGCCACTAAAACCGGTGCTGATGTGAAACAAAAACAAATTGAAGCATTGGAAGTAGAAAAAGAAATTGACATTAGTCGACAGGGATATGTTCCAGTTGCACAACGTGGTGCCGTGTTGTTTTTTTGCATTACTGAATTAGCCAATTTAGATCCGATGTATCAATATTCGTTGTCTTGGTTCACGGACTTGTTCATTACTGGGTTAAACGACAGTGATCCGGAAGATGATTTAGAAACTCGGTTGGTTACCATTCAGAATTATTTTACATATTTATTGTATGACAACATATGTCGTTCATTGTTTGAAAATCATAAATTATTGTTTTCATTCATGATGACCATTAAAATTGCACAATTTGAAAATAAAATTGATGCTGATCAATGGCGATTTATTATTGCTGGTCAAACACCTGGCTCACCTTTTGAAGGCAACAACCCCTGCCCAACTTGGTTGAAAAAAAGAAGTTGGCAAGAACTTTGTGCTTTGAACAATTTAAAACAATACGATAGCATTGCTGAAAATTTTGGCAAATCAGAAAAGGACTGGTTGAATTATTTTGAAGATGATCAAACGCATAAAGCCACTGTACCCAGTGGTTTGAATGATAAATTGAACGAATTTGAGAAAATGTGTGTCTTAAGATGTTTAAGGCCCGATAAAATGACGGATGCCATTCAAGGTTTTGTCACTTCTGAATTGGGCCATCGTTTTATTGAACCACCGCCCTTTGACTTGCCTTTATCTTACAAAGCATCGCAATGTTGTACCCCTTTGATTTTTGTGTTGTCAATTGGTGTTGATCCCATGCGTGACTTTTTAGCCTTTTGTGAAGACCAGAACATGATTAAAAAACAAAACGCGATTTCATTGGGTCAAGGACAAGGGCCCAAAGCAGCGGCATTGATTGAACAAGCCGTAGAAAGAGGAGAATGGGTATTGTTGCAAAATTGCCATTTATGTGTCTCATGGATGCCTGAATTGGAAAGAATTTGCGAAGAATTTGATCCCGAAAAAGTACACAAAGATTTCCGTTTATGGCTGAGTTCAATGCCTTCCGGTTCTTTTCCTGTCAGTATTTTACAAAACGGCGTTAAAATGACCAACGAACCACCCAAAGGATTGCGTGCTAATTTAAAAACCACCTTTTACAAACAAGATGACGACAAATTGCATTCAACAAATAAACCACACAAATATAAACGATTGTTTTTCGCATTAGCTTTTTTTCATGCGGTTGTGATTGAAAGAAAAAAATATGGTGCACTGGGGTGGAACATTCCTTACTCGTTTAATGAAACCGATTTAGCGATTAGTGAAACACAATTGCAATTGTATTTGGATATGTATGAAGAAGTAAGTGATAGTAAACGTTTGAATGGGGGCGATAATGTTTGTGGTGGTGGTGGTGTAGTGGTGGTGGTGGTGACAAATCTCTCAAATCTCTCAAATCTCTCTCTAACCATTTTTCTTTTCTTGTGCTTCGTTAGGTACCGTACAGTGTATTGAATTTATTAACAAGTTTAATCAATTATGGTGGCAGAGTTACAGATGACAAAGATCTGCGAACAATTGATATCATTTTAAAAAGGTATTACAATTCCGATTCGTTGGTGTCTGGCACTAAATTATCGGGTAGTGGTATCTACATCATTCCTCACATTAAAGACGAAGAATCATCACACGCTGATTTTCAAGAATACATTTTACAATTGCCAATTGTACCCGATCCTGAAGTCTTTGGCATGCACAAAAATGCTGACATTACATGTGCTGAAAATGAAACATACAACATGCTGTCTTCCATTTTGTCATTGAGTGGTTCGGCTGGTGGTGGTGATACATCCAGTCGTGACAAGGAAATTTTAGACATTGCTAAAAATATTGAAGGTGGTTTAACACAACCAGACGAAGGTTTTATGGAAGAAGATGCCACTAAATTAAAATTTCCTATTTTGTACGAAGAATCAATGAACACGGTGTTGCGACAAGAACAACAAAAATTCAATCGTTTGTTACGAGTTATGAAAAAGACATTGGTAGGAGTACAATTGGCGGTCCAAGGTTTGGCCGTGATGAGTGGTGAATTGGAAGATATGGCCGATGCATTTTATACACAACGAGTGCCGGACGCGTGGGAATCAGTGGCTTACCCCTCGTTAAAACCATTGAGTGCCTGGGTCAGTGAATTGACCCAACGCTGTGAATTTATGGTCGATTGGGTTGACAATGGCACCCCATTGAAATATTGGGTATCCGGATTCTTTTTTCCACAAGCCTTTTTGACGGGAAATTTACAAAATTATGGTAAGTGTACTGTACTACCATGTGTAACTGCCACAGCATCAACCCAATGTGTTTTTCAGGTGCCGTGTTCGTTGGTGCTTTTGCTAACCAAAACTGTTTTTCTTTGTTGTGCATTTCTTCTGTTCCTTGCATTGTTCAGCTCGTAAATATCAATTGCCCATTGATACGATTTCTAATAATTTTGTGATGCGTGACGATCTTGCTTTGGACGGAAGTGATGTTACTGAAAACCCCAAAGATGGGTGTTACATTTGGGGCTTGTGGTTGGAAGGTGCTGGGTGGTCATTTGAAACACATGCGTTGGCAGATTCCGAACCAAGAAAATTATACACTGAATTGCCCATCATGCATTTAGATCCAATGGCTAATCGAGAATACACATCCAGTGGTATTTATCGTTGTCCAGTGTACAAAACATTGTTAAGAGCCGGTATGTTATCCACCACCGGTCACTCGACTAATTTTGTTTGTTGGTGTGAATTGCCGTCCACGACAGAAACGATTCTTCGTCCCAATTTGGTGAGTGAAACCAATCAAGCTGTGGATTTGGCCGACAGTGAAAAATGGATTCTTGCCGGGGTTGCGTTGTTTTGCCAATTACGTTTCTAAAAAAAAAATAGGCGCGGTACACACAACTTTGTAGCTTCTGAAGAGAGAGATTGCGAGTCAATGACCTCTTGTGGTTCTGTGAGAGATTTTTGAATGGGTGGAAAGAATGTGTGTGGTTGTGAAAATTGCTTGATGCGTGAATTGCATGCTGGAGTTGGAGTGCACACAAGTGCACACACCGTCACGCAGTGAAAAGGAACTCAAGTAGCGCGGGTTACGGCTGACATAAAACGTGGACACAACACGTCCAATTCGTCCAATGTTATATATATAAAAATAAAGTAAATATGTATTATATGTATTAGAGATTAAGAAGGTCGTAGTCGTCCAATTTATCGTTAAACTTTTG
>Ga0115007_10001642_pt1 | contig 14238 bp, 11 predicted proteins | sample ArcOceMetagenome_2_FD_87166 | JGI IMG/M metagenome (GOLD analysis project Ga0115007, IMG submission 87166) | Marine eukaryotic phytoplankton communities from Arctic Ocean - Arctic Ocean ARC135M Metagenome | ecosystem: Environmental > Aquatic > Marine > Oceanic | place: Arctic Ocean | collected... | reverse complement strand
TGCTGTTGCTGGAGTCCCCCCCATATCATCATCGGAGTCGTCATCGTCATGTTCACCGGTTATTAACTTTACCGGATATTGACTATTCATTGCAACTGCACTATTTGCATGTGCGACCATTTGTCTTGCTAACGTAGGATTGCCATTGCAACATTCTTCATACATTTGGAATATAGTTTCAGCAACTTGACGTTCAGATTCATCTTCTAATGTAACAGAAAATTCTTCTTCAATAAATATAGCTAAGTTATCAGATAAATCATATATTTCAAAATTCGGTACTGGACATTTACGTCCATTCATAATATCAAATATATTTTGACGAAGATCTTCAGCCTTTTTTTGACATTCTCTTTCACCACCACCCCAACCAGTTTCGACGGCAGTACGTAAAGCAGACCAACTTCTAAGAACTGCGGTAACACCGGCCTGGAACTCAATCATTGGATCATATTGCTGTTGCTGTTGCTGCATGGTAGATGTTGTTCGGTTTAGAATAAAATGCTATAACCAATTTCCATTGTCAAGCAAACAATGATTTTTTTTTTCATTTTTTTTACATTTCCTCGATACAGGCGTCAGACGTACGGACGAGATTACGCGGCTGATCTACTGTATTGTAAATTCGTAAATTCATTTCGAAAGAAAAATTTAGTCTATCATTCATTATTCATCAAGCCAATAGCCAATACAAATCAATACGCTCAATACAATCTCCAATACCCACATATTGGAGACGACTAAAAAACAGACGATCGCAAGGAGCAGAGATGGGCGAGAGATGATGGCGAATAATAATGGAAGTTATTGTTTCTTAGATCTTGATCTGGATAACTCTCGAAAAAAATTAGCAACGTGTGCTGCTTTTGTAGATAGTACCAATCTAACATACGGATTTTCATCTAAAGACTTATTGCGTTGTGGTGGGTCCGAGATTTCACGTCTAAAAGAATTGATTTCAACAGATCATGAATGGTCGGATAAGGGTGATATAAGAACCCAACCTACTTTTGAAGGTAATCGTATTGTGATAAAGCTTTACTGGGATGTAGCGCCAATGGCTTGTGCAAATTTTATGACACTCTGTTCGAACGGTTCGATCTCGGATAAACCGGACGACACTGGGAATAAAAAAGTGGAGAAAGTCAAGCCTATACCAATAGGAGATTCTGGTAAACCACTGTCGTATAGATATTGTAAAGTACATAGAATAATACCAGGTTTTGTCCTACAATCAGGAGACTTTGTATTGGAAAATGGTTCAGGTGGGGAATGTGTATTCAAGAATAAAAAGATCTTCAAAGATGAACGAGCAGGTTTGAATTTAAAACATGATCGATTTGGATTGTTGAGGTAAGCGCTGTTATGTTTAGGAAAAAAGAAAGGATAATGTAACTGAGATGGACGAAATATAAGAATGAAAAAAGAAGAAAAAAATTATATATATATTATTGTGGAATGTTCTAAATTTACGTTCTGCTCTCTTCGCTTGCGATTGATTTGATTTAATTTGATTCGACGACAGTATGGGTAACTCGGGAAAGAATAGCAATTCATCTCAATTCTTTTTTACATTGGATAGTGCACCACAATGTGACGGCAAGCATGTGATTTTTGGGGAATGTATCTCAGGATTTGATGTCTTGAAGAAGGCCGAAGAATTTGGCACCGCCGATGGTGATACAACTGCACCCATAACAATAACTGACTGTGGGATATTCACTCCATTGCATACTCCTGGTGCAGGATTTTGGTACGATAAGCCAGATATGGAATGTTGGAATGGAATTTCACCAACATTTATAATTCGTCCAAGATTAGCAATATTTGCCCCAACAGAAGCTAAACAAAAATTTATAAAGGCAATTGGCAGTTTATGTTCTATAGTGCTTTTTATTTGCTGTGACAGTGATGATTATGTTAAAAACAATGTCAGCGAAGAGGGAAAACTAATTGAATCATTGTCGAATTTTGCTACAGATATCGTCTTGATCGCTCCGGCATGTAAAGATGTCAAATCTAGAATAATGGAGCTTCCAAAATCATGGAACGGTAGTGGTTTTGCGATTGACGAAGTTGTACTCATAGCCAAACCGTTAGAAGCAATGTCTGTTATACATACGAAATCGTGGCTATATAAGCATCGAGGACACTGGCAACTGGATGGTCGATGATCTTCGTAATATAATAATTCTCGTCAAATTGTACCGTAGCTACAGCATTCTAATATGTGCTTAAATCGGTATACGACAACAAGATCGCGCGAAGCACGAACACGAAAAGCCCCAATACGACGCCTGGATCGACATGTACCATGTCGGGGAGGAATTTGTAGCGCAAGGTACGACTGCTACCTGGCCTAATTGATGCAATGAACTATCAAATAATTGTATCACCGGGAGATACCCTAAACAAGGGCGCGGACTACTGGGAATTTAAAGTCGTAGTAACGACATAAAATAGAATACTATAATTTATAGGATACAATTAATTTACCATGGTAATTACAAGCTGTCATAGACAAGCACAATAATGGTATAAACGCATAGTTGCAGGACGTTAAGTTACGCTCTTCTCGTTTCTTCCGATGTCGGCTGCTGCTCACATTTCGATGGAGTCATACGTTATTTTTTAGCTCTGTTGTTCTCGTCGCTCACACGTTCCTTATCATCCCATTACCATCATGCATGATGCTTCGTTTTCTGGGAGCGGATTTCTATCGCGCAACTACTAGTAGCTAGCTACTAACATTTAGAACTCGAGCTTCTTATTTCTCAGTCCAAGCTCCAGTCCACGCTTCCACATGGTCATCATATCTTTCACACAAATCTCCCCAACCTCGTCTGTATCTCTTTCATACAGAGTGTTAATAATGCACCCCGCATGACAGGGATAGATCTGATCTTGTTCCAACCCAAATCCAATGTCGAAGTGTCCCTTCAAAAAGTTGGAGCTATTGGGTGATGTTTCTAGCACGGCAATCTGATGATGTTCAATGTTCTTGAACCCTGTCAAATCAATGGGAGTAAATGGCACTGTGTAATCAATGATGAGCCTACATTTGTAGGGGGTGAGTTCTGACTTCTTTGACGATGCTCCACGGAACGGAGCCAATGCCTTGGCGTACTTCCAAAGGGCAAGCTGCTTCCCTAACACGACCACCTTGTGGTTCAAAAGATGTGATAACTCGGAAGTGTACGTCACATTGGGATGATCCAGTGTATGTGACAAAGAGTAAATCTCAATCTTGAGGTTGGGCCTGTCGGCAAGCAACTGCTTGCACACGGCATTTCCAATCTTGCCATTAGCACCGACGAAGAAGATGGATTCGAGTTTGTCAAAGTTAGGAAGATCAGCGAGCTGATGGTACACGGACGCGGCCGTCATGGTATCTCCCGTCCAGACACGGATGCCCTTGTCCTTGAGGTAGGGATCAGCCTTGACCATGTCAGAAATGAGCTGCCCGCCGTCATTGACTTGCTTCATTTTGTTCAAGTTTCCAAGTCCAAAGCATGTTGTACCGTATGCCTTGTATTGACCCTTGATGAGTTTAACGATATCTTTGTTAACCAATGAGTATCGCTTGGGATTGATGTAATCAATAGGAGTGCGGCAGATACAAATCACACGTCCAATAAGTTTGTCATTGATCATGTACCGAGAGCAAGTGTATGCCGATAAGAAGAGACGACAGAAGGCACCAATTATGTTGCAAAAGAGGAATTCTACAGTGTAGGGAAGATATTTGAAGCCTCCAAAGACTCCATAGGCAGCGTATACGTCCCACTCTGGACAAGACAAGAAATGAGCAAGACCGGCATTGTGCCCAATAAAGACAAAGTCCTGTTGCTTCGCGGGGAGGAGACGATCCGTATCTGTCTTCTCATACGTTCTCCAAGTTCCAAACATGTGATCCCAAATTGGCATGAATAGAGCATAGTTGGCACGGAAGAAGGCATGATGGCCCAGGTGAAACTCAGGTGTGTAAAACAAGTACTGGAATGGAGAGTACTGCGATGTGAAGATAGGATGACGGTACTTGATGTTCATATGACCATACGCATTGATAAGGTCAAACAATACAAGGTACGACCCAATAATCGTCCAATGCATTTCCCAATACATCATGAATGGAGCCAGGAATGTCGGCCAGAACACGGGAAGGTACACTAAGTGTTCTTGGAAATTCTGTACCAAACTTGTGCTGGGCAAGGTACTGATTGACAAGTGATGAAATCCATGCATCTTCTTCATATTCTCAGGCCAGTGTAACCACCGATGTGCCGCATAGTATATTGGCTCGACTAAGAAGATGTGTGCCCAAAAGACACGGTAGGCACTAGCACCGATAACACTTGTATCCGAGAAGAACATAGCGGGGAAGAGTACCTGCAAAGGAATCTGAGAATACATGTGCACCATCGTGCCGACATAATAATCAGCACCCTCACGCTCCAATTGCTTTTGTGGTAGTTTGTTAAGATAATTGTCCTTGTCGGCCAATAGGTAGTGCAGGGTCAATGTAAGTCGGGTGGAGATTATTCGTGCAATACCAATAGCGTATATGGCATAGATAGGTGTTCCGAGTGCGTAGCATATGGCTGCTGGGCCGAGGAACCAGTAGAGATCATATTTAGTATTGCGATTGTGGTCGGAATGGGTAGATGTGACTGCCTTAATGTGCTTGGTTTCTTCTTTTGAGGGACGCGTACTGTTATTGTATGCATTGTTGGCAATGATGGCTGCGGAGGAAGATGAGGCGTCGCCTACGGAGGTAGTTCCGATAGTCGTGACGGTGCTTGCGTTTTTTCTTTTTCTTGGTAGACGACACATGGTAAAAGAAAAGTGGTGTCGGTGGATGTACACTCGAGGAAATTATGAGCACTGCACAGCTACCTATAGGATGGAATGTCGGGTTTGTGGACGTGACGTAGTGTGTGTGTGTGTGTGTGTGTGTTGTTTATCCTCCTCTATTATGCGTTGATGGTAGAAGCTCTTCTTTGATCACACATCATCATAAAAGATGTTTCGAACATAAAAATAATAAAAATGGGCTGTGGTTACGTACACGTTGAACCTATTATTATTTTTCTTTAGTATTACGTGTTATCGTCAGTCAATTTTCTTGTCGGTGGTAGTATTTAGATACCAGCGATGATGATTACGTATTTAATAGGTACAAGAATCATCGGCATTTTCAGTGACGCAATCTCGAAAATCCTTTTGGGGATAGTATAATCTATACATATGAATCATACCACTGATGTCAGTCACGAGAACCCGTGAATAGGCAAATCTTTCATGCCTGATGCGTGCAAAAAAAAATTGAAATAACAATCAAGAATCAAGTCAATCGTGCATCGTCAATAGTCAATTACAACTAATCGAAAATTCGAAAATCGAAACATCGAAACTGTTCTCGATCCTTTATAAAATATTTCGGAAGACAAGTGAAGTAAAGTGAAGTGAAGTGAAGTGAAGTGAGTAAGTTGAAGAAGCGAAACAAAAAAAACCACACCACCATGGCATCACCCTTCCCTGGTTACGGTCCTCTTAAGGATGCAAATAGAGATAGAAGCTTGAGAGTATAATAATGAACAGATCAGCGTATCTTTTGATATGATTAACGACAACCGAAAAATCGTTCCGTCATGCGAATAGCCTCCTCCGTTAAGGGATAGGATTCAATATATACATATACAACCAACTGTAGTATAAAATGAAATCGAAGTATTGATTATATAGTACATTAGTTAGGTGAACCAGAAATGAATTTTTCTAAAAAGAAAATTCAAATTATAATGATGGCACACTATGACGGTGGAACAGTACAAATAATGTACCAACAGTACCCGAGATAACAACACACACAAAATAACGGCAAATTATATTATGTTGAATTCATTCCAAAATATACCATTGGTGAATTCGTTTCAAAATATAAAAGTAATCGTTTCATCTTAATTAATAAAAACTATTACTATAATGTCAACGGCGTCTAGTCTTTCTCCTCCTTCTCCTTGTCAACAACACAATACACAAGAGCTTTACGATACAATAAACATTAGTATTTGTATCTATATTACGTATCGTATCATATCGAATCGTATCGTATTGTATTGTACAGATATACACTATTATAGAAAATTAATGTGTTCATGTTTGGTTACAAAACCAAACTATCTATCGAAACTGGTATTTTGGCACTGCTGATATATATCTCCTGCACTTCTTCATTGGTGTTCATCAAGTCCTCATCATCATCATTCCAGTACATGCAATCTGCAAAGTGAGAGCGATCAATATTGGAAGTGGTAAAGTACACCTTAGATTGACTGACAGCAGCATCGTAGAAAGCATAATCCTTCTTGAACCATTCTCGGGCATTGGTACGAAGGCTCCCGAAATCCATGCCATTGTATGCCTTGTTGTTGTTGTTGGAATGAAAATGGGTAGAATTGGCAAATATGTCCACATACTCATCACTGAGATCTTCGTAGGCCTCCGTAAAAAGTCTCAGGGACGCCTCATAGCACTCATTGACGATTGTAAAGATCTTGGGGAGGCCATCGCGTTGACCATCACCTGAGATGAGTTCAATTGCCTTATTCAAATCCTTATCAATATACTCATACTGAAAAGTGCCAAGCTTTTTACATACTTCATCCAACGCGCATTCCTGGTGACGGAGTTCCATCCAACCGCTGACGTCATTTGCAATGAGACGATCATATTGCGCATCTGTAAGATCTATAAGAGGAACAATACTATTTATCACCATATTCTTTCTTAGATAGAAAAACAGGGAGATGAGGCGATCGAAAGGATCTCGGATAATCGTGAATGCTTGGAGAGAGAAGGTAACGGATCCTGACTTGGCATCTTCAGAAAAAAATCGCTTTCTGAGGAGGAGACCAAAGTTGGAGTAAATTCGTTTTTCTTGCGATCTACTTCTGATAACCAACGAGCCAAACTATTGTGACCGTTCTTAACCGTCTCTGTTGGTGCGACGACCGCCGAGGATACGGGTGTTGAGACCGCAACCGGTGTGGCCGGTGAAGGTGCGGGTGCAACGAACGGTGCGGCTGCGGGTGAAACGACCATTGAGGTAAGGCTGCTAGTTGATTTTTGCCCTTTAGATTTCTTATTACCAACCTTCCTGGTTGACTTCGTCAACTTAGATTTCTTTGAAGAGGTGACCGGTGCGGCTGCGGCTGCGGGTGCGGGTGCAACGACCGGTGAAGATGCGGGTGCAACGAACGGTGTGGCGGCTACGGCTGAAGCGACCGCGGCTGAGGTAGTGGTGCTAGTAGGGCTGACAGTTGAACTTTTTTCGGATTTATTGGATGTCGTCTTCCTCATCTTCTTGGCTGGTATCTACTGGCGTTGCTTTTGTGATGCCAGAGAAGTATTCTCATTCACAATGGGGTTGTCGATGGTTACCATGGTGATAATTGTCCAAAGAGTAGTATAGCTGACAAGAAGAAGGAAGACAGCGAAAACGGTGGACTTGATACCAGTGATCATTTTGTTAAAAAAAAATAAAAAACACAATTAAAAGAAAGGTGTAAGAGTATGAGCCGATGAGCAGAGTCAAATAATTATGTGTCCTTGAAATTTTGCTTGAAAAAAAAACACCATCGAATTTGTATTGGGAAGATCCATTCTTACCAGCGATGATGCATATTATACACGGAAGTGGGACTTCCTACTACAACTAGTATCTATGCCGCAACGTAGAATCGAACTAAAATTTCGGAAAGAAGACAAATCACACGGACAAGACTACCTGGTAGCTAGCTAGACGTTCACGAGAAAACCTAAAGTATCGAAATCGTGCGGAAATTTTCTCAAAAAATTTCCATAGCATGCATCGACTATGAAAATCCTTTTGGGGATAGTACAATCCATACATATGAATCATATCACTGAACGGGAAAGATCAACGTATGAAGATTTGCTGATATAAAATACGAGCAACAAAAAACAATAAACAAAACAAGAACACATGACAAGGAATGAATCAATCATCACCATAGTACACAATATACGACACTCTGTAAGTCTACTACGGATACTGCTAGTAGCAAAATGAATTTGCTTATCATGCATCATTGTTTTATTGGGCTCCTCGTAGTGGCGTCAATGTGCCTATTCACATCGAACGTTTTCGTTCATGGCTTTATTGCTGTGACGACATCATCAGGAAGAAACCCACATCTACAAATATCAAGATCAAGTCAAAAGCAACAACAACAAAGAATATACTCTACTAGTGTCAATAATGATAGAGAAGAAAACGATTCGACAACAACACCATCAACAGCAACGACGATAAAAACGATAGAATCATTAAAATCGGAATTAATTAACTTAGGAGCTAGTTATGATCGTGGATATGGTGCAACGTCTCGTTCTTTTGCTAAAGCCGATTCTATAATTTCTAAATTAGAACAAAATAATCCGGAACAAAATGCAATACGAGGAATTGATGGTAATGGTGACGGTGGTGATACAGAAGATAATAAAGACTCGTCTCCCCTAGCTGGAAGTTGGCGTATGATATGGACAACAGCAGCGGATGTACTGACTTTGAATGCAAACCCGTTCACAACTGTTGGTGCAATTTATCAAGTTTTTAATCCTCCTTCCGTAACGAATATTATTGATTTATTGCCACCATTTCAAACTTTACTCGGCAGCGAACGAGGTTCATTACTTCGAGCTAAGGTACAAACTAGAGCATATTCACCCAAACAACAAGAAGGAAATAACAATAACATAAATAAAAACAAGATCGGTTTAGATTTTGAAAGTATTTCCTTAGAACCGGTAGAACTATTTGGAAATGATGTTGGATTTTTACCTCCATTAGGATTTGACTTACCTCGTACACCATTCGAAGGTTTCTTTGATGTTATATTCTTAGATGAAAATCTATTGATCATTAAACAAAACGCACCAGGTGGATTATTCGTCCTCACAAAGGTAGATAATTTCGATCCATAATGATCGACGATATTATGTTGAATACTGTAGACATGTTAATAAAAAATCGTCGTTTAAAGATAGCTAAACATACAAAAGAAAGAAAAAGTTTTATTTTTAGGGTCTCCTTTACTATAGAGTTAGATGTGATTGTTGTTCACGGATCTCTTTATATTTATTTTTAATACATTCATGTCTTCTTTTATTCTTCATCATCTTCCGGTATTAAAATTAATCCTGCTGCTACTCTTCGATCTTCTCCATTCAAAACATTAAATGTTCCCATAGCATTGGTTATATCTAATGGTTCAACAACAATATTAGGATGAACTGTTCGTAATTCTTTTCGGATTGATTGTATAAGTTTATGTGGTATCGTACCCTTCGAGCAACCCAAAAATAAATATTCTAATTCTGGTCGATATAGTAATATAGGTGACAATGATTCAGCTGTTAAATCTTCTGGTCGGCGGACATTCCATAAGAAACATGCACCCGGAAATGCAATTATCGATCCAGCACAATGAACAATTCCACCCGTTTGTCGTAAATTTTCATCATTGGGATCTAAATTTTTAATCATATTGATAACATCAAATCCAGTTTCAGAATGACCATGTAAAACAATTTTTGGTACACCATCATTATGATCTAACGAATCACCCAATAAGTCAGTTCCATGTCCCTGCCAACTATTCATATTTCTTGTTTGTTGATGTTGATGTTGGGATTGAAATTGCTGCAACCGCTGCAATTTTTGGAAGGAAAGACCACGACGTCGATTATCATTTTTCTTCCAAAAAACATTATTAGTACTTGTATTGGCGGTATGAAAGCAAGAAAATAACGATCCTCGTTGGTGAAAAAAAGCTCTTCTCGTTGATACTAAAAGATGTCGCCGCCGTGAGAGGAGATGGTTATGAAAGCTCATGGTAGGAGGAGGATCTTTGTGGTGGGGATCAACAATGAATCGAATCAGAATTCTGATATTATTGACGAGTATGCTGTACTTCGAGTATGATGGTTGATGGTTTGCATACGCTTACTTTACACTTGCTTTTTGCTTTTTGCTTTGACTTCCTACAGTATTTCAGTCAAGATAGATTTCGTGACTCATGATGTGGGAGAGGAGAAAATGAAATGTTTTATTGCGATAAAGTCGAAAAGGGGGTGATAATCACCCCTAATTTCACATTTAAAGTCATCATGAACAAGAAGAAAGAGCGAAGATTCACAACGCACAATAATATGAAATACAGTAGGAGGAGGACGAAATAATAAAAAATAGAAAACATAAGAACAACAACAATCACAACAATAATCTTTTGAATAGTCCTTGTTGTGAATAAGACAACAACATTAAAATAATAATAACAACTACAACAACAACAGGGATAATAAGATGTCCTGGCTCAGCAACGTAAATAGTCTATTAACAAAGCTAGACGATCAAGTTGAAACGGTGGTTGAAGAACGAGCCACTGCCCAAGATGATGATGACGACGACGAAGTTATTGATGGAGTAGTGAAAACGGGAATTGATGATATTTTAGCCAAACGAGGACTGTCCTCATCTTCGATGGGATCTGAAGATAATGATGACGACGACGATGAACTGGAGGAGAACGATCAGGAGAAAGAAGAAGTAGTAGAAGACCAGACAAAAGATATCCCGTCAGATAAGAAAGAAATGTCTGCAGTAGAAAATGAAAATGACACGACAACAGAGCAAAATGTGAATAGCGATCAGATACAAAATGAGATACAAAATGAAATGCAAGGGGATAATTCAGTAGAAATCCCATCATCATCTATGAAAGTGATAGAACCAGAAATATCGAAAAATACGGATAAAAAGAAGGATGACACTACTACAACTAGTTCCGAAAAATCTTATACAACCATTCCACTGTTGAAATCCTCCTTGTTATTAAGTCCTGCTGCTAAACATATATCGACACCGCCATCTTCATCGTCTACAAAGAAAAAGATGGATGTATCTACAAAAGTAAAAGCAGCACCGCAATCAGCACCAGGCTCAGGATCCTCATCTTCGTCATTTAATCTAAAACAAAAAAAGCAACGACCACCACCTACTGCTGTTAACTCTCCAAATCGTTCTTCACAAAAAGAACATCGAGAACTCGTCATTGAACGGAAGGAGGCTCAGAAGGAATCTCGTACATTACGACGACACGTTGTTTCACTCAATGAGCAACTCGAGGCAGCAGAATCAGAACTACAAGCACAACGAAAAGAACTTGAAAGAGCAGCTGAACGGATGGAAAAAGATCGTGTACGACAAAAACAGGAAAAAGATAAAACACAAAAAACTCAAGTACAGGAAACTACTCTGCTTAAAACACAACACGAAAAAAGTCTGAAGGAACAACAGACTAGATATGAAGAACAACTCGAAAAGTATAGGAAAAAATTGTCTGAGGAAGAAAAGAAAAGGAAGAAGGAGGGTGGAACATGGGATAAGGAAATGTCGAATGCGACTGAACGAGAACATGAAATGAGAGAAGCAGTGGGTGCCATGGAAGATGAAAAATCGACTTTAATACAACAAATTTCGACATTACAAGGACAACAAACAGCACTTGGATTACGATTGGAATCATTAACACAAGCATCTGATAATTCTATGGAACGTGAACGTGATGCAGAAGATCGTTTGGATGCTGCATTGAATCAGCATGCAAGACAAATCAGTCAACGACAGGTACGTGTATATAAGTATAATATAATAGGAAGGAAATGTTTTGTTTGTGAATGATTAATTCTCGATATTAAAAAAGATCCTTCGAAGTGATGACATGCCGTCTTACAGAAAATCAAAATAATATTATAATATTGTTCCTCATTTCATTTTACCCCCAATATAATGTTTTAGGCAAGAGAGTCACAACTAGAACGAACAATCCAAGAGCTAAATGCGGCACTTGTTTCGTCCAGAAACAACGGTAGATTGTCAGGCAGCAGCAGCATTGGTGATAATGCTTCTTCGAGTGGATCCAATAATGCGTATTCGGAAGCTGCTCGGATCAGTGCTTTGGAAATGGACTTACAGAATGCAAATTCAAATCTTGCTATGGAAAAAGAACAAGTAAGTGAAAGTGTATTTTTATATGGGGGGAGAGTATATAGATTAGAACCGAATTGAGAAATTAGTCACTTGTTTTGTCACGTTTTTACTAACCTGACTTTTTTCGAAACTCTACTACTATTTGAATAGTCACAAACATTACAAATGCAACTTCGAAGTTTTTCGAAGGAAACCACTCAGGAGGCAAATATTATTCACGCAAAGCAAATACAATCTGATCGCCAAATCGCAGATATGTCGCTTACAATTTCGAAATTGGAAGCAAAGTTGAGAGAATACGATAAGTTATCCCTGAATAATGATTCAAATGCACCCACATCCTCTTTCAACGACGACGAAAATCCGAATCAGATCAAAATTCTTTCAGAAGAGGTGTTACGATTACGTGATAAGATAGCAAATCAAAACAGCGTATCTCTATCTATGAAAAATCGTTTGAAGGTAGCTGTTGACAGATCAAATAATCTTGAAGATCAATTAATGGTTGCAAAAACGTCATCCAATAACGGTGACGGGGACGTTTATGACTCAATGGAACGAGCTCGTGGTCCCATTTCTGGTGGAAGAAGGAGAAAGCAAGCTAATCCACCTACTATGTCATCATACATATCATCGGGTGGTGGTGAACGAACGGAGCAAATCAGTCAAGTGGTAGATCAGATCGATTCGTTTGCTGTTTCGACAGGTGAGTGTTATATATCTAATCTACCGATTATGATTTGATGTCATTGATCTTTCACTCACACAAATTATTGATTCTCAAAATCAAAACAAAAATCTAACTTGAAATTTTGGTTGTACGTATCGTCTCTCTATGCACTTGTGTTAATAGGAAAGTACCTACGAAGGAATCCGCTAGCACGAGCTGGATTTATTTTTTATCTGATATTGATTCATTTATGGACATTTGTTTTACTTTTTTTCCACGCTCATTCCTTCGAGACCACCATCCCAAATAATAACTTCGGTACAGTTCCACATAGTCCACATGCAATGTTGCAACAACAACAAATCGTAAGAAGTATTGATAGCGCTACAGCTGTACGAAGTAGTGTGGAACAGATACATCTTGATACGCAAGAAAATAATGATGTCGATAAATTAGCTGACAAAGTAGCTGACAAGAAAGCTAGCGCATCCGATGCACCATAGACAAGAATCATATTGCAAACGCAAACGATGCAACTTAATAATAAAAAAGATAAGATAGGTTAAGGTTAATATCATCTATAAGATTAGTAGATTAATCAGAAAACTGTTTACTTAGACTCGATTAGGCTAACTGTGATATATTTCTCTGATAAACTTCCACTTCAAGTTTTCTCCCTACCTCTACCTCATTTTTCTTTTTTGGCTTGAAACAATCATACCGTTATTGTAACGTTGAATAAAACTAAGTGTGTGGTGGAGTTCAGACAATTTCAGTGAAGATGATAACTTTTGCTCTTCAGGTGAAGAATTTGAATCCGTGTTTCCTTCCCCGTCAACAGGAATATCGTCAAGTCGCTGAACGCCAGGGAAAAATATATGCTTACTTTGAGATGGAGATTCGTCATGCAGAATAGGTGCACAAATAGGACAGTTTGGTTCAAACTTGCAGGTTTCGATATGCTCCTCTGATAGCTTGCAACGAAACGGCCTTGACTGTATATCCTTCCATTCAATGTCTTGTGGTGTTCTTTTACTTTTCTTCCATTTCCTATAATTGTAGTATTCAAACTCATGCTGTTGATTTTTTTGCTTTTCTTCAAAATTCCTTTTTTCAATTTTCTCCTGGTCTGCTTTACGAGTGTATCCACGAATGCTTCTTCCAAGACTTTTTTCTTCTGCAATAGTTTCTTCGTCTTTCAAAAAGTCTTGTAGTACATCACTTTTGTCCAGAATACAGTGAATTTCTTCCTTAGTAGACTCGATACTTCTTGATTTTCCCTTTACTTTTAATGGATAAAAGGAACGATTTTTGTTTTGAAGTTCGTTATAGTTGGCGAGAAGAGCAGTCGCAGCCAAAGGCACAAAAGCAGGATTGAACTCGATCGGAGGTTTCTTTATTTTGGTCTTGCTGGTGCTGTTACGCCTCGCACCCCGCGCCTTTCTACCAGACTTCTTCTTGACGCTTACTTTCCCCTCGCGTTTCTTTTTAG
>Ga0115007_10001641_pt1 | contig 14238 bp, 13 predicted proteins | sample ArcOceMetagenome_2_FD_87166 | JGI IMG/M metagenome (GOLD analysis project Ga0115007, IMG submission 87166) | Marine eukaryotic phytoplankton communities from Arctic Ocean - Arctic Ocean ARC135M Metagenome | ecosystem: Environmental > Aquatic > Marine > Oceanic | place: Arctic Ocean | collected... | reverse complement strand
TCATAACCTTATTTAAGGACTAATTAAGAATTATTTTCATTTCTGCCCGGCCCTGTTCGTGATCTTCTTCATTTTTCATTCCCTCATTTCCTTCGACCTTCGACAGACTCGACAGACAAACACAATCGACATAACACGATCATTAAAGTGAAAGAGCTGATCAACAGTCGTCGAAACGTCGAAAGGAGAGATTGATTAGTTATGGATACAATTACTTCTATACGGATGTCACGGATGTCAACTTTGTCGTATCTTTTTCTTTTTACTCTATTTGTGTTACTTCTACTACCTGTTGTTTCTGTTGTTGAACAGAGTACTGAAGCGACTTCGTCGTACGGAGTGGACAAATCTTGGCCTATGCAACATGCTATCATCTCAAAGTCCGATTCCGATGATTCCGATGCCGATGATAATTCATCTCAAAAACGTTATGAAGATTTCATGAAAGGATGTTACCAACAAGGATATAAAAAATACGAAAAAAGACCAGATGGACTATATCAACGAAAAGATGATGATCCAGATCCAGCAAATAAAGAAAACGAGAATAACGAGGGAGGAGATAACAATAACAATAACAATAACAATAAAAATAAAAATAAGAAAAATGACGTAGAATATGTTAAGGTCTGTAACGAAGCGGAACATGATCGAATAGAAATGAATTTAAATCAACCAAAGGAGATGGAAAATTATACACATGCAGGATATGCAAAGGTTGATACTCCATCAAATGTTTTACAACTATTAACAAAATTTTGGGATACGAATAAACGTTTTCTTTGGCCTGAATTTTGGGATGATGGTAATACATACGTAAATCATTGGGAAGTTCCCACGATGGTAAGTAAGACTGAGAGTGAAGTGTCTCGAGAGATCTTTTTAAATTAAATATTTTTACTATTATTTTTTGTCTTGTGATCTACATGTTTCCTCAAAATTATCTCTTTTTTCGCAGTTGTTAGATGTTGGTCGGAAGGATTTACCCAGTCCCTTTACGAAACAAGAATACGAAATCATTATTAAATCTGTTCAAGATCTATTAGAATCATGGACAAATCAACGCTTAGTATTAACTTCGGCCTATGGTATTCGACTTTATCACGAAGGTAGTATTCTCGCACCTCACGTGGATCGGCTACCTTTAGTATCATCTGCCATTATCAATATCTTTCAAAGCAACGTAACAGAACCATGGATGCTAGAAGTTATTGGACACGATGGTATCGCTCATAATTTGACATCTAAACCGGGAGAAATTATTTTGTACGAAAGTGCATCAGTTATCCATGGACGACCGTACCCACTAAAGGGGGAAGGTGCACAATACGGAAGTCTATTTGTTCATTTTGAACCCCTCTATCACACTATGCGACACGCACAAAAAGCTGGTGGTGATCAACATGCAGGTACTGCAACAAATACGAAGGGCATTGACCAGTCTAGTAAGAATGCATTTGAAAAGGCTCTCCACGAGCAATTACAGAAACCATCACTTCACCAACAAAATAAGGAACACGACGACAAAACTAAAACTATTTCGGGTAATATCGCAGCTGGTAACGATAAAAAGAGTGATGAAGTTCCAAATAAGATGCCGTTTCGAAAGGCTCCAGGTTATGTATGGCCAGAATACGATTCATTGTACGATCAACGATTTTATTTCGAATACGAAGAAACCGTTTCACCAAAAGCATCCAAAACAGTTTTTGGTAAGATTACTGCGAATCAAGCTGCATCATTAGGTGAATTGGGTGCACTTAAAGCAATCGCCAAAGAAAGTGGAAAACAGGAAATTTTCAAGGCAGATCATAATGGATGGCGTCCCCTTCACGAAGCCGCTCGTAGTGGAAATGATGACATAATCGAATATTTGCTTGAACAAGGAGCCAAAGTCAATGAAAGGACCAACAACAATAAGGGTGGTAACCCCCTTTACTGGGCCAGTAAGGATCTTAAGAAAAACGCAAAAGCCATTGCGTTATTGAAAAAACACGGAGGGGTTAATATGGCACCAATAGATACTAAATTGTTAAAGCAATTGGGAGACGACGACAAAAACAAAGACACCAACGGAAATACCGATGAAAAGAAATAAGTGAGAAAAGTAATAGCTTGAGAACATTGTACAGTATTAATACTCATTATATACACGATTAGAAATATAACTTTAACAACCAATCCTATGTATATACAACAACTTCACTTATGATAAATATATACAAATCGTCATGTTTATGTTATTTTGTTTTGTAAGTTCCGATCCAATTAACGTCAGTATCCATTGGATCTAATTTCCAGTCCCATTGACCCCAAAATGGTGGCTTTGTAATGACCAGTCCTTGTACATCAACTTGTTGAAGTCCAGATTGATTCATCAATTCCTCCACTTCTTGGGGCGATTTAAATTGGTTCCAATCGTGTGTTCCTGGAGGTAGTATTCCCAAGACATATTCGGCACCGATAATCGCCATCAACTGACTTTTGATCGTTCGATTAAGAGTGGATACAAATAAACGTCCTGTGTCTGGTTTCAATAGTGATCGGGCCGAGGTAAGTATCGATTCAACATCTGTTACATGTTCCAATACCTCTAAAATACATATTATATCATAACAAGGTTCTTGATTTTTTTCTTGGACTAATTGTTCTATACTACAACCTCCCCTATAATCTATTGAACGAGTTTTGGGATCCATTTCAGCGTGCCTTTTTGCATGTTCGACTAAAGTATGAGATGGGTCTACAGCAGTGACATCGGCACCCAGTCTGGCCAAAGACTCAGATAAAAGCCCACCACCACACCCACTAAAGACAAAATATTGAATGAATCAGAATCGAACATCGATGTTAGTACGTTTTTATTTTATTTTAGAATAATGAGATAGCGAATTGTATCGAACCTTAAATCACAATATGTCACCTACACGTCAAGAGCCGATAAGCCTAATAATTTAGGAGCGGAGGAGCAAAAATCGTCTTTGCTTTTTGATGATGTTTGTTGGACTTGTAGTTCATTGATGATATATTCCACCCTCATCGAATTCATTCCTATCAACGGATTTTTGCTTGGATCCCACCAATCTTTACTTAATTCGGAAAATTTCGAAACTTCCGCCTCCGAGACAGACGAAAAGTAACGAATTTCTTCACGTCGTCCTCTCATTCTTTTACTTTCATCATTATCATTTTCGTTGTGGTAGTGGTAAGGGTAGCGGTTGGGGACAATACACGAAACACTATTGCTGCTGCTACTGGTGCGAAGCGGCCACCGGTGGCTCCTAGCATACCGGGGTAGATATTTCCTACAGTTCGATGCTATACTTGAGGAACTCATAATCATCAAAAGAGAATCGAATCAATTAGACGATGACGATGATGTGAGGTAGAGATGATATCGATCATTCTCATTATTCGTCAACAAGCAAGCCATCAAAACAATTTTTCTTAATTTTTGGATGAAGAATTTTCAATTTGGGGGAGGGTCATAAAAGCAGGGGGAAATCTAATAACGCAAGCCGAGCTCGACAAAGATGTAAAATTCAAATTTCAAAATCAATGATCAATGATCAGGCATTTGTAAACAATAGTAACGCCGTTAACATTATAACCCTGTAGCATTATTTTAACATTGTTAATATAAGTCAACTCTTTGATACACACACATCATTCATTACATATTATTATTTTAGCATGATGAGCGAAGCCTATGTTCGTGTTCCTCAAAAGGGAGGAAGAGACGGTCCACAATCGACTTTCAACGACGCAGAGGATCATCCTCTTGTCAACAGCGTCACGAACGACGAAGATGATCTTCCTTGCGATTACCGAGATAATTTTTCAAATACTTCGGTGGGAACGAGTCACTATCAGCATCATCATAGTAATATGATAAGGAAAAGCAATGAAAAGACGACGATAGAGTATACGTCATCATCAGCACCAGGACGACCATCGGCATCGAACTTTGGTGGTCCACCACCAATATCCTCTTCTGATCAGGATTACTTCGATCGAGATTCATATTTGATATGCTACGAGCGAATGATGATGAAACAGGAGATGGAGCAGATTAGTACCGTGTCTCATGTTCAGTCTTTGTTGGGTTTGCTAGAAGATCTTCTACTTGAAGGACAAACTACAAATAATAACGGCGACAACAACTTATTAAAAGAGGTTTTCTTGGAAGATCTCAAACTAGCACATGATAAGATCAAACACTCGAATGAATTTGAAATTATCAAAACTGACAAGCAGTTTATGATGGTCTTAGGTATTCTTTGCGAAGAGAAGGACTATTCTTCAGCTGCAATAGAGGAGAAACAAAAGCGTAATGGTGGTAACCGTATTTCTAAAAGAAATAATGAGCTCAAGAAGATTTCCTGGGCAGAAATCATTCAATGCTATAGAATCTGTGTTGTTGGGATGCAAACCCTTGAGATTATTGGATCTGAAAGTACCATTCGAAAACGTGCTAAGGAGCGAACGCTCGCTATACTTTCTCTTTATCTGCAGTCCTCTTTTTCTAATAGCTCATCCCCAGTAGTACGCGAATCACCTACTGCTACTGCCTGTGATGAAGCACCATCAAAGATGAAGTATGGCGATAGTGCTATCAAATCAGTTGGAGTGGAGAACGGGAATCAACCAGACAATAGGCCAAGAGGGTTGTTCATTCGTCCTATTGTTTCATTTCTTATTGGAGCGATGGTTGCGGGTATTTTGTTTTGTACATTTTCTTCCAACACAGAACTGATGACACAATACGATAATATTACATTGACAAATCCCACGCAAGGAGTGGAGTGTCCGAGAGAAGCAAATGAATCATTTTCGCATACGGTGAGAGAATTTCAATCATATGAGAACACTATTGATGTTGCTCCGCCAGAAAAATCGGTCTTCTTGACAAAGAATGGATCAGTAGAGCATATACCTGCCAATGAAGCGAAAATTACTAGCACCAAGAAATCTCTGCCGACCACGACATCCCGTGTCGTGTCTCCCATATCAAGGGCTCGAATTGGCAACAGCATTGCTATTTCTCCGTCTTTTGATCAGAAATTCGACAGCGAATTCGATAACGAAGACGACGATGACGACGGCACGAAGAATCAGCGATTGACTGATCTTGAATTGGCTAATGCTATAGGGGGGACTGCAACAATCATATATTTTTTTTCTTCATTTGTCACGGGTAATATGATCACAGCAGCTGCTGGCCTAATTCCGATGGGTCTGACAGTAAGTATAACTACCATAATAGTGAATAGCATACAAGATTGGTTCTCGAGAAGGAAAAACAGAGAGAAAACCGCTCGAAAAAGAAAAAAAATCGCTCGAAGAAGTAGCGTTAGGACATAAAAAAGCAAAGATAATGAATCGAAGAATCAATCGAATCTACGTTACTGTATTTCTAAACTGGGCAGCACTCCAACTGGACAGCACTGGCAATTAAATAATGTATATTTAAAAAGTTACAATGTAAATTTCACTATAATCTAAGGAAAAGCACATATTATTCAAAAATAAGTTTAAATTAGGCGCACAAATCAGTAGCTACTCTGTTCCCAATACATAACAGTTTTGTAACATACCTTTCCTTTTTGGGCAATGGTCAGTTGACTTTACTTTTTCCTGTCATGTCAGCAAGCTACAGTATTATTATTGAAGCTTATGCTCCAGCTGATTTGCACTTTATTACAATTGTATTGAATAGCTTATCTGCCAATTGACTTTATTTTCCCTGGCAGCTATACAATTACTGAATCAGTGATAGCTATGATGGCACATGCTGTGCGCACTGGGACTGATTCTCACTACTCAATCACAAGTGACTAAGACTCAGATCAAATTGGGTTGTGATTCTAATCTAATGTGCTCACAGTTAGTGTTCCTATATGCAATACCAACATATATTCTAGTATACTATAATTTTTGGTTTGGTCATGATGTAAAATTGTACTGTAGAAATTAATTTCATGGAGATAATTCATCTATTTTTTATCAATTTCATCGAGCTGAAATCGAAAACGTTCTGTCTGCCCATCATGTCAGATTAAGTCGTGCTGTTATATGATGTGGTTCATGTTTCGGATTGAATTCGAGGAAACGAAATTACAAAAAAATTACTCTTACGCAGAATAATGAATAATGGAATGCTTTTTCCACACAAAATACAATTTTAATTTTATGACAAAACACATACAAGTTTTAAGGTACTTAAAACAAACTACTTTAATACAGTAAACAGCAAACAAAGAACGAAGAACAAAAAGCACATGATCGGCACGATGTCGTTTGGGCAACCCATTCGAAACGAAAAGTCTATGGACGACCAAGAAAAAGATAATCCCCATAATCTTATTGATCCGATGTCAAATAGCGCCGAAGAAGATAACCGTGGCAAAGTGTTTGACAGCGAAGACTTCAAAAGTTTCCTAAACACACAAAAATTAATGGTGTCGAAAGACTCATGTAACAACACCACTACCGGTGGTTTCTCTGTCTTCAAAAGCAGAGACTCCTTTGTCAGTGGCTTCTTGAGTAAGGAATGGGAAACGAAGCCCTCTGGCAGTCCTCGAAGTAGGACATCGTCACTAACCTTTGGCAGTGATTACACGTCTTTGAAGGGCCCCAATGCAAACACGATTAAAACTAACGCCGATGTAGCTTCCATCGCTAGCTTAAAGGATGATGATCAACCAGCAGTTATGAAAAACCAAGATTCCATCGCTAGATTAAAGGATGAAAAACTCGAAGCTAGTATGAAGAGCCGTGACTGGATTGCATGCAATACTCTTGGAACACATGTTGAAATTCCATATTCCATTGGCATGTTTTCTTCTAATAGAAAAACTTCGGCTATTGTTCATAGTTCTATGGAACAGACGGAATCATCCTTACCTTCTTCTATGCGTTCGCGTACGATCAGAACAGATTTCAGTTCACCCCCAATGAACAGTGTCTCAGTCGAAAATCCAACTCTCAAGTCGGAAATAACTCAAAAGAAGAAGAAGAGAAACCGCAAACCACGAACAAAAATCATCCCGAAACACAAGAAATATGTAGAACCAACCGACAATGACGTTTTACAGGGAAGAGGAGGACGTTCAAATCACCATCCAGGGAATAATCGTTACAGAGATGAAGTGGAACGACGTCAGGATTGGTACAAAAAGACAGAGGACAAGGATGAAAAGACTAGTATTAGTGAAGCCTTGGTACTTTACGTCCAATCTTATGGTGGGAATTTCCTTGAAAAGGATGATAATGGATGGTATGTTATCGATGACGTAGTCGCCCGTCGTAAGACGTCTCAAGCATTGCGTGAAGACAAGGACCCAGAGAAACGAAAAGCAAAACGACAACGATTTTTAGAAAAAAGAGCAAGAGTCGAGGAAGAACGAAGAAAGGAAGAAGAAAATATGTAAGAGGGTTGTTCGAACTAGTAAAAAAAACAAAAGAAAAAGACTTATTACATGTGTGACAAGTCGGCTATCGACTCTACCAATGTTGGAAAAGGGAGATACTATTCAATGATACAGTTTCAAAAACCAATACATGTATGAACGTTCACTTTCATGAAAAAAAGTGCGACTATGAATTCACCCTCTCGGCGGTATTTTGCCCGATGCAGGCGTCCCCCCCGCTATATTATATCGAGGGCTTAGTCTACAATATAGACCTTCCATTTTCTTCTTCCTTGAAAGACTTCGAGAAAATGAATCGATAAACTTTGAACGAGCTGAAAATATGATACAGTTAGTCAATTATATTTGTTATTATATTCCAAAAAAATGATTTATTGGGCGATTGATCCTACACTATTCGTTCTCGCTTATAGATAGCTGCATCACGTCACATCCCAAGCAATAATTGGTATATTAGTGTGACTTTTGAGTTTGTTTTTATAGATAAATAATAAAGAACATAGTAAATATTTCATTTTATACTAGTACTGCATGTGTTAGTCTCATTCTACCAGTATAGTCCGTGATCAAATCAGTCCCGTATGGCAACGCAATACAAAAAGCAACAACAATAATAACACAACAAAAACATTTTTGAATTTTGTTTACTGTTTACATCATTACAACGTCAACTTACTCTTTATCGACATCTTGTCCTTGCAGTACTTTCTGAAATTGTACACAGTCGTTTTTCTTTATCAAAATACACGCCAACATATCACATCTACAATGGCCGGTGTTACTTGGGGGAGCAATACTGTTCACAATATAGGGGCCAACCCGGCGCCAGCTAGCACCTTCGGATTTGGGTCTACTACAGCCACTCCTTCACCTGCTCCTGGTGGTAGCCTCTTTGGAACGCCGACACCATCATATTCTACCGGTGCTTTCGGTGCAGCCGCACAACCACAACCGCAATCCCAACAGCAATATGTGCCTCAACAGCAAATCCCAGCCCAGGCGGCTATGCAGGCAAGTTGTTATGGGTGTAATCTCCTCATTATTATTATTATTTATAATATTAATATTAATATCATTATCTTCGTCACGGATTGATTTGATTGGTTTTCTTCCATTTTCGTTATAATACTCGAAGTAACGATCGTCTTCGTCCCGTCATCTTCTAATTGTTTATCTTTATTTACTCATTTTTACCTTGGAATTTACAGGCAAAAATGACCGCTGAACGTGTCGTTGAGACAGAACGGATTAGAAATAAACTAGAAAAATTGTACCGTGTTTACACTGGTACGCACGTCGTTCCGGAAGATGGAGAAGCGTCTGCAAAATTTTGTGCTATCGTATACAACGATCTTACACCTGAAGAACTACAAGTTCGAATGATCCATGGAATGACAACGGGATATGCACAACATCAAGGATCATCATACTCACAATCGTACAATAATATTTTTCGCCCACCAAGGCCAAACCAAATTACTGTAAGTGAAAAACAACCACAAAAGGGATATTGAATACATTGTACGCACGGAAAATTTGTACATGTAATACATGTTATATTGATTATGTTTGTTTGTCTAACAATTGATCTTTTTCCCCATCCAATTTGTTTGAATTATCAATTAATTAGGGTCGCGATTGGGAAAAGGCTCTTGTCGAAAATCCTGACCCAAACAAATACGTTCCTACTCCGATCGTTGGCGCTGTGGCATTACAAGCTAGAGTAGCAAATCAACAGAACCGGTCCAAAGAATACGCAAAAAATGCTGCTGACCTACAAAAACATTTGGAATTTATTCGTGAACGCGAAGCAAAGGCTAGACAGGACTTGATAGAGAAAGATCGTCAATATGCACACTTGAAAGGTCGTTTGCTAGAGGTAATGAAAAAAGTTGAGGTTGCTCGATGTCTTAACCAACCACTACAACTTGATGAACACCGTGCTTTGCAACGTTTGACGAAACTTTTGAATCATGTCAAACAGTTACGAGCCGCCTTCCTTAAATTGCAAAATCAGGCAAAGACACAAATTGTAAGCGGTGGTGGTGGTGGTACATCGACTAATGCCAATAATAGTAGTGACCTACTAGGGGTGAACAAGAACGAGCTATTGTCCGTATTGACGGAACAACGACGAAAGTTGGAAATTATGACCGATACGGCCAAAAAAGACCTACGCGATGTAGATTTGATCGGACGAAGGGTCGTTGCCTCATTTCCTCACTAAATTCAAAACACACCAAAAAAATGTTGTACTTAAGTATTTGCTTCGTCGGGAATCTGATCAGTGTTTGTGTGTGCTACAACGAACGAATATAATTCAATTATTTTTGCTTCTGAGAAAGGGGAACAGCTAGATAAAGAAAATAAATGAAATTATTTTTACAAATATTCTACCTGTATTGAAAATTAACATTGATGGATTGATTATTATTTGAAAACACAAATGAAAAGGGGAATAGTATTTATTCTAAAAGAAAGTTTTGAACTTAGTTGGTATAAGTAGTTCTTGCTCAAAAGGTTGTCGTCTACATTATCAGAGCAGGCCTCCACCAAAGATCAATGATGTGTTAATATTTTCGTTTTGTCTAGTAATCATATAATAATGTGCTCGTTCGTTCGCTCGTTCGTTCAATGTAGTAAATGAATATGGTCCCTCGATAAAGAACTCTACTTTCTATAGTCCTCCAGGTCTACTCCCGACAGGAACACCTTTGAAGACGCCAACACCTGGGCGGATCTGTCTAGCCAAGTTTCCCAGCGGGGGTGGTTTAATGGATGACTCAGGTACGTCTCGAACGTATTTGATTTTACGAGATTCTGGATCGAGTTCATAAAAGCTAATTCCCTTTACAGTGTTTTCTGTATTACCGTTCAAGCAAACTTCCCACGTAAAACAGGTGCTATATGTCCCATCGTCGAATTTATCGGGTTTAAATTCGATGCCAGGAAAAGAAAAATCTTCGATAAACTTTCTAACTTCATCGGTACCGCGCAAAACTTCATCGTAGTTAAAATCACGATAAACTATATTGTCATCGAAAAATCGCATAGACTCGTCGATGTCACCCCCTTGAACTTCATTAAACAAATACTTTGCAACCTCATTAGCTGATCGGGGTGTCTTCATCTCATACGGTGGAGGTGGCGATGCCACTGCGCCTTTTGTGACTGCTTTCAATAACTCAACAACCAGATCTCCTGGTTTATATATTGGCTCAGGTATTTCCCTTATATAACTAATTAAGCCGTCGTCGTTCAATTCAACAAATGTAGTTCCACGTAAACCTTCCTCGTTGCCATCGCTTGAAACCCAAGTCCAGGCGAAACCACAAGAAGAACTACCGTCACTGATTCGATCTATACGTACAGATCCTTTACCTTTCCTTTGGTTGACTTTGGCTAGCATGTGGCTAGTAGCGGCCTAACAAAGAAATATACCATAGTGAGTTATGACAGTGAGAAATTTTACAATTGCGTTTTATGTCTGCATTTACAAACTGAACGTAGCATAGCGACGAGCAAAATTTCATCTGTGCGATATTTCACATACCATTTTACCCACAAAGGGCTGTGGCTCAGAACAATCTTCGTATATACAATCTAAAGCACAAGCCTCTCCAAAAGCCCTTAGTAGACAAGAAGAAGAAAAAGAAGAAATTATGATTGAGACTTTTTTTCCGTATTGAAAGTATCATCATCAACATATAACTATGCCAAGTTGTGACTGTACTTACATCGCACCAGATTCCTTGGAAAAACATTTTTCTTCTTCTACCAACAATCGAATTAGTTCTCTCGCCATGCAGAAACGATCTACCGATTCATTGTTATTATTGAAACTGGGAAGTTGAATTCCAGAGGAAGTCAAGCTGTCAAAAATTCCCTTCAAATTATTGACCATATGCGATGCCGTTTTCTTAGGAGACGATTGGTGAGTATTATATAGCGGTAGTGTAGTAAATGCATAGCTGACCGATATGACGACGTTAAATATCACGAAGCAAATGACAATAGCAGTTTTGAAAATACTATTATCCATCATCGATTTGTTGGTATTCATGAAAAATGAAAACTATTAGTACCGTACAGTACTGATTTCTCTTGTCACGCTTAAATACAGATCAAATAATCCCATTGACAGTGTGTGTTGCGTTATGTACTTGATACTGTTTGTATTTCCATTCGCCTCCCTGCTCCTCGTTTATTTGCATGCTTAATCAATAATCTCTTGTTTGCAAAAAAAATACCGTCATCAATGCACGTTTGGGAATATTCCAGACGTTATTCTGCACTAGATAAAGAAAAATTAGGTAAAGCGGTACTACAGTAATATAACTTTAATCTATCACACGCCGAAAAAGACGACCTAGCTAGTTGTTACAGTCGATTAATAATAAATTTCAATTAAATGCAATAACATTGCAGAGTTTTTTACCAGTATTATTCCCATTGTTCGACTCTAACTCTTTCTGATACCGGTAAGATTGTAGATTTAAATCCTCGATACGCCAAAAGACAACAGACTTTTTGTCACATGTACTATTTATTGCTGCACTTCTTTTCCCGAGCTAATCAACTAAACTTCGACCCTATCGGTACTCTCTATGACATCCATTGGGACGGCGGGCACGTTATTCTCGGCGATAATCATTGGAATAGCAGCTATTGGAACGATACTATCAATACCCACGTTGATAGCGGCTATTGGGGCGATACCACTGCTACTAAGATTGGCACTGGCACTGCCAGGCTTACTAGTAACATCTGAAGTCCCCTTCATACTATTTAGTTTCCCCTGATACTTTGCCCGTTTGGCAGCCCTCGCTTCTTCGGTATTATTTTCACGAAGAGCTTGTCCAACCTTTCTACGAGCTACAACATTGGGGACCAAAAACCAGCGTTGGGTATCCTTATCCAATTCCAAGAAACGACCCCCGATAGTAGTTAGAACAAAGTCAACAATGCCCTGAGCAACCTTGGTTTTTTCGTTCTTGTCACAATTACGGTAGTGAGATTGCTGTTCCGTAACAATATCCCGATATGCCTTGTTACCAGGATGATCTGTGGGTCGTTAGCATAAGCATAGGCGTAGGTATATTTAGCAGAAACAAAGGGTAAGTACGATTGATATTATTTATTAGCAAAGATGAAATTCCATTGACTTCTCTTTATGATTAGTTCCGTCTCTTCCACTTTGAATTGAAGCACTGAAGCACTTACGATTACTACGACCTCCACGTCCAAATAAAATATCTTTTTGGGTAAATTCGACATATTCCTTGACTTCTGGAATGATCTTGCGTGGTTTGCGTTTGGTTGTCTTTTTCTTTGAAGCTGCTATACCCGCCGCCGCGGCGATTTGTGCTGTTGCACTAGCAATTAAATCACGTTGTTGTTGTGCGACGGTTGCAGCATCCACCAATGCACTCATTGCATTCCACTGAGGTTGACCATCAGGACCAGCTTCCGCCGAACTTGCTCCACCTTCTGCTGTTTTCGCCGCGGCACCGGCACTTCTCTTCTTCGGTGGCAAAGATGTTTTAGAGTCATCACTAGCGTTGCCTCCAGCAGCGCTACTCTTTGTATCTCCTACACTCACTTCCACGTGTTTATTTTGATAATTGACAGACCAATCTTTAGAAGTAAAAGCTTCTAAGCCAGGCATCGGTGTAGTAGTAGTAGTAGTAGAATCGATTTTCTCATCAGTAGTGGTGGCGGTGGCGGTGGCAGCGACAGCCTTTTCTTTAGAAGGCTCAGACTCGGCGGCGTTTTCTGGAGCATCCTTTGAGGCTGAGGCTTTCACTGGTGGTGCAGCAGCAGCAGCAGCAGCAGCAGCAGCAGCAGCAGCAGCCGTGGATGTAGATGCATCTTTCGATGCTGCTGCTGCTGGCACGGCGATCTCACCTTCGAATTTTGCAGAAATCCTTCTACCATCCTTAGTTTCTACAGTCATGTTAGCGATGCCGCCTTCTTTTGCTAAATAACTCATAAAGTCTTGTACCAAAAGCTTCTGGTTATCTCCTTTGGCGATATTACCAGTAATGCTCTCACTATTGGCGGCACCACTTCCACTCTCGTTATTATCGGAGGAGGACGCTACATCTTTATCATTGCTTACCGGCGTACCACTGTTATTGATACCGTTAGTGTCAGCTTTAGCGTTAGCGTTTCCGTTAGCGATATCGTTTTTGCTGCAGCCGTTAGTACTAGTAGTAGTAGTAGCTGAACTCATTGAATTGAATGGGATGACAAATACTTAGCCTTCGTGGAGAGAGAGAGAGAGAGAGGGAGAGATAGAGAGAGAGAGCTTCGATATGCTTTGATGAAAGTGATAGTGCGGCTCTAATAACCGATGTGGTTTTAATTACATGATTTCGATTTCTTGGTGTACGACTGCGCATGTTGAATGTGCCGTTACAGTCAAGTTTGTTGACGATTGCACACACGATTGATTATTCTTTTTTTTTTGAAAATTTTGTGCGTCGTGTGCTGTTTTCAAAAGCAAGCAAGTTGACAATGCTTTTGTGCGGCTAAGTTGTATTTTTTGGGTGTACCTTGCTGAACTGGGTATGGCCCTGTGATTTAGAGAATATTGATGAGGGAATTGTATGAGGGACAGACTGTATATATGGGCATTCATTGAATTAGGAAGGACTTTGTTTGGTAACTATGATGATGTAGTCTTCAGTAAGTGCGAATGATGTTAACAGTTGATAATGTGTGCTTTTATATAGCATCGAACTCTCTTTGGCAGCTCAGCTGCCTCCCTCCACTAGAAGAAAAATTGAGAGATTTTTATTTA
>Ga0115007_10001640_pt1 | contig 14239 bp, 16 predicted proteins | sample ArcOceMetagenome_2_FD_87166 | JGI IMG/M metagenome (GOLD analysis project Ga0115007, IMG submission 87166) | Marine eukaryotic phytoplankton communities from Arctic Ocean - Arctic Ocean ARC135M Metagenome | ecosystem: Environmental > Aquatic > Marine > Oceanic | place: Arctic Ocean | collected... | reverse complement strand
TGACCGCATGAGCAATAGCAGCCTGATATTGATTGGCCATAAAGATAATTACACGAAGAAAACAGAGCACGGGCAACTGGAACAACGATACAAGAAGGTAATTCGGTTCAAGAATCTCGAGATGGTCTTCAACTATTAAGAAACGAGTTCTCGCAAACGAACCACACAACAACGCGTGCTGCTTTCTAGCGAATGGAAATGATGAATACTTTAAGAAGAATGGTTTTATCTTTATTGTGTTTGCTACGGGTAAGTCTGCGTCTCAAATGCTAGCCATTTTACAAGATCGTCTGCCAAATGATCGTGCCACCGAAATTAGCAATGCGGCCGTTGAGCAAAGTAAGATTACGGCACTTCGACTAAATAAGCTGCTTGGTTTAGCTCAATAAAATAAGGAATGTTATGAAAAGTCCAATAACCACTCATATTTTAGACGTCAATCTTGGCAAGCCAGCTATCAATGTGAATGTTGAGTTATTCAAACTAGAATTTGATGATCATGTGAAAATTGCCGAAGGTAAGACCAATGAAGATGGTCGTATCTTTGATTGGATGGGAAATGCTCAACGTGAGGCGGGTGTTTATCGTATTACGTTCGATACCGACGGCTACTTTAACAATCTAGGTGATAACTGCTTTTATCCTAGTGTGAGCATTGATTTTAAAATTGAAAATGCCGATGAACATTATCATGTTCCGCTGTTGATCAGTGCTCATGGTTACTCTACTTATCGAGGTTCGTAATGGCTGATGTGATTCAATTAGAACCGCAATGGTTGACCGAGCAGGCATTCGCCACATTTGGTGATGTCATTCAGATTGATGATCAGAATCAAGATGTGACGCCCATTATGATCAATGAAGGCACCACGGAGCGCTTTCATAAATTGGCGAGCGTTGAACTAAATGGTAAAGGAGTGATGGCTAGCCATTACAATGGTCAAGATGCTCAAGCCATAATGAGTATTTTTCGCGCTCAGCCAAGAACCTTGCCTATGAATATCACCATGATGGAGCGTCATCCATTAGGCAGTCAGGCGTTTTTACCATCAAATGATACGCCCTACTTGGTTCTGGTGTGTGAAGGTGAACAAGCCCCAGATCCAGCTACATTAAAACTGTTCTTGGCAAAAAATCAGGGTGTGAATTATTACGCCAATACTTGGCATCACCCTTTGTTAGCGTTAAATGACATAAATAGCTTTTGGGTTGTGGATCGCAGTGGTGCGGGAAACAACTTAGAGGAAATGAACTTTCCAAGCGACTGTCGCATAGTGATTGACGCTGACAGCGTAAACCAATTGATTAAAGAGATGGCATAGATCCAATGGCTCAACATATTTACCGTGCACAGGTATTACACTTTGTATCACAAGATGAACTTGTGCATTTTGATGATGGCGCCTTATTGGTGGACGATGCTTCTGGTGAGGTGGTGACTGTCGGCCCAGCCGCAGATGTGCTTGAAGAATATCCTAATGCGCCTGTGACTAAATACGATAATAAATTGATCATGCCAGGTTTTATTGACAGTCATGTACATTTCCCGCAAGTGGATGTTATTGCAAGTTATGGCGCTCAGCTTTTGGACTGGTTAAATAATTATACGTTTCCAACAGAGATCAGTTTTAAAGATGTTGATAAGGCCAGTCAAACGGCTCATTTCTTTTTAAATGAACTGTTTAAAAATGGCACCACAACCGCATTGGTATTTGCCACGGTTCATAAGAGCTCAGTGAATGCGTTTTTCAAGGCAAGTGAACATTACAATAGCCGCATGATATGTGGCAAGGTAATGATGGATCGCAATGCACCGGATGATCTTTGTGATACGCCACAAAGCAGCTTCGATGATAGCCAAGAATTAATCGATCAGTGGCACGAAAAAGGCCGTCAGCTGTATGCTGTGACGCCCCGTTTTGCTATAACCAGTACGCCAGAGCAACTTGAAAAAGCAGGTCAGCTTATACAGGCAAATCCGAGTGTTTATATGCAAACGCACTTGTCTGAAAACCAAGATGAAATTAATTTTGTAAAAGAGCTGTTCCCCGAGCGTACAAGCTATTTAGATGTTTATGATCATTATGGCTTGCTGGGGCCGCGCAGTATATTTGCTCATGGCGTGCACTTAGAAAAAGCGGATTTCGAGCGTTTAAATGAAACCAAGAGCGGTATTGCATTTTGCCCAACCTCTAATTTATTTCTAGGCAGTGGCTTATTTGATTTACAGCAAGCTCAAACACATAAGGTTCCGGTGAGTATGGCATCGGATGTGGGCGGTGGCACCAGTTTTTCCATGCTGCAAACACTCAATGAAGCGTACAAAATCTGCCAATTGAAAGGCTATAGCCTGCAAGCTAGGCAAGCGTTTTATATGCTGACTCTGGGAAATGCGAAAGCCTTAAGCTTGGATGATAAGATCGGCAACTTCGATTCTGGAAAAGAAGCCGATTTTATTGTTATGGACCTAAACAGTACGGATTTAATGTCGCGTAAAATCAGCACCTGCCAGACGCTAGATGAAATGTTATTTAGCTTGATGATACTGGGTGATGATCGTGCCATCAGTGAGACCTTCGTGGCGGGTAAATCCGTTTATAAGAAAAAATAAGTGAATAACAGATAATAGAGATAATTATGGAAGCCTATTTTGTAGATTGGTTGAATTTATTTTTTCGCTGGTTCCATGTGATCGCTGGGGTGGCATGGATTGGTGCGTCTTTTTATTTTGTGTGGCTCGACCTGAACTTAAAAGAGCCGCCACAATGGAAAAAAGACAAAGGTATTAAAGGGGATTTGTGGGCCATTCATGGTGGCGGTATTTACGAAGTTGCAAAATATGAGCTTGAACCAGAAGCTATGCCTAAAAAGCTGCATTGGTTTAAATGGGAAGCTTATACAACCTGGCTGACGGGTTTTGCGCTGCTTTGTATCATGTATTACTGGGGTGCTGATCAATATTTGATAGACCCTGCAAAAATGGACCTTACTCAATTTCAAGCCATCAGTATCAGTTTAGGCTTTTTAATCGGGGGTTTTGTATTTTATGAAGCCTTGATTAAAAGCCCGTTGCAAAAATCCCCCAAACTATTCGGCGCCATTTTATTTGCCGGTTTAATCTTTGCGGCCTATGCATTGGGTGAGATTTTTAGTGATCGCGCCGCGTATTTGCATGTGGGGGCGCTGATCGGAAGCATTATGGTGGGCAACGTCTTCTTTGGCATTATGCCAGCTCAGCGTGAATTGGTTCGGGCTATTGAGGCGGGTGAGAAACCGGATGCGCGCCCTGCGCAATTTGCTAAGTTACGTTCAACGCATAATAACTATTTCACTTTACCGCTGATTTTTATCATGATCAGTAACCACTATCCTATGACCTATGGTCATGAGCATGCATGGTTGATCCTTGCGCTTATTAGTTTCAACGCGGCTTTTGTTCGTCATTACTTTAACTTAAAGCATCAGGGGCAGCATAAGCCTTGGATCTTGGTTGCAGGTTTGGTGTTCTTGTTTGCCATTATCGGTTACATGCTGCCAAAACCTGTGGATATGACAGGTTCATCTATTAGTGATGGGCAGGTGGTCGAAATATCACAGCAACGCTGTGCATCATGTCATGCGGTTAAACCAACCCAAGCCGGCTTTGCAGCAGCCCCTGCGGGTATTATGTTGGAGACAGTGGATCAACTTGTGGCTAATAAACCTCGTATCTTACAAGCCGTACAAAGTAATTATATGCCCCTAGCAAATATGACCAATATGACAGAAGAAGAGCGGAATCAAATGATTCGCTGGGCCAGCGAGTAACCCAATACAGACGGCTTAAGCGCGATTATTTTCGTTTAAGTCGTCTATATTGAATTTGATTGTGTTCTTGTTGATGTTTAGGTTGTTGATAACTAAGGCTTTTAATTATTTATCAATAAAGCGTAGACACTGGGTGGTTTACCCTATACAGTAGGTGCAGCTAGAAAGAACGTCTATATATTTACATCCTACATTTCGCAGTTTTATTCGTATTAACCTCCGTCCTGCAGTTTTTAAGTTACAGTCAAAATTTTTATGCAACTCATGCCTTTTTAAGGCAATAACTTATTTAAAAAATTCAGGATATTATTATGTCTACAACTACCGGTACAGTTAAGTGGTTCAACGAAGCGAAAGGTTTTGGTTTCATTGAGCAAGAATCTGGTCCAGACGTTTTTGCACACTTTAGTGCAATCACTAGCTCAGGTTTCAAAACCTTAGCGGAAGGTCAAAAAGTTGAATTTACTGTTACAGCAGGACAAAAAGGTCCTCAAGCAGAAAACATCGTTGCTATCTAAACAGCACTTTGTTTGATTCAAAAAGGGTAAGCCTTCGTGGTTTACCCTTTTTTATTGTCTATAATTTAGTTTAGGCAATACTTAATACCGCTCGGTTATTAAGTTTTTCATGTGAAGATAGTCTCTGAACACAATAATAAACAGTTAAAAAAGGTGGTGCTATGTCCGTGAAGGCATTTTTACATCAACGAATTTGTAATTTTTTGGGCAAGGTAATGGATCTTCATTCAGATGCCCAAGTAGAAGAAGCCCTGCGCATGCAGCTCAATATCCGTTTGCCACAACGACCGACGATGGATGAGGCACTGTCCAGTAGCAATAGCGACCATGAAGTCATAGGTTTGTTGCTACAATATCGACTTATGCCTTAATTGACATCCATCGTACGTATTACATTTAGGTATTGCTTGATTAAGCAAGCGTGAGTACTAAATATTTTGAAAAAGCTCGCCAGCACATGCGTTATGTCTCGCCATTAATGCTTGAATATCGCCTCCTAACCATTGCGCATCTTTAACTTTCCATTCGCCATTGATCATTACCGCATCAGCTTTATATGCGCCGCATAATACCAATGCTGCCAACGGATCATGACTGCCAGAAAAACGCGGCTCATCTAATTTATACAGAGCAATATCGGCTTTTTTTCCTACAACTAGTTCACCTATATTGGGGCGGTTTAACACACTGGCCGAACCGGATGTGGCTAATTCCAATGCGTCTTGGTGTGTAAACTCATCGGCCTCATAGCGCAATCGCTGAATGAGTAAGGCCTGTCTGATTTCTTGCATTAGGTTACTGTGGTCATTACTTGCACTACCATCCACGCCTAGGCCTAGGCGTACCCCTGCTGCTTTTAATTCGTTAATGCGACATATACCAGATGCCAATACCATGTTCGACGATGGACAATGTGTGATGCCCACTTTGGCCCTCCCTAAGCGTTGAATCTCATCGTTGTTAAAATGAATACCATGGGCCAACCAGGTTCGCTCATGCATCCAGCCCACACTTTCTAAGTAATCCAGCGGTCTCATGCCGAACATCTTTAAGCAGAAATCATTTTCATCTTCGGTTTCTGCCAGGTGAGTATGCAAGTTAACGTAATACTGGTTTGCCATATCTGCGCTGGCCTGCATGAGTTCGGTGGTCACCGAAAACGGCGAACAAGGTGCTAGGGCGATTTCGATTAATTCATCTTTCAAGTGGTACTGCTTAATTAAGCGCTCACTGTCATCTAAGATGGTTTGTTCGCTTTGCACCACAGACTGTGGCGGTAATCCGCCTTGGTCTTGGCCAAGACTCATGCTGCCGCGAGTAAAGGTGGCTCGCATACCTAGAGATCTTGCGATTTCAACCTGAGCATCAATAGCCTGATTCAGTGTTTGCGGAAATAAATAATGATGATCACTGACGGTGGTGCAGCCGCTTAAGAGCAATTCAACCATGGCCATTTCTGTGGCTGTTGCATGCTGTTCGGGTTGTAAGCCTGCCCATATTGGGTACAGGGTTTGTAACCATGGAAACAGTTTTTTATTTAATGCAGGTGGGCAAGCGCGGGTCAAAGTTTGATAAAAATGGTGGTGGGTGTTGATCAGCCCAGGCATTAAAACATGTTGGCGTGCATCGAAGATATCATAGTTGTCAGTACTAGGTGATTGGCCTGTACCTAAACACTCTGTGATGATGCCATTTTCAATGACGATGCCATTACTTATGTGTGAGCTGGATTGGGCTTTGCCACTAAACGCGGCCAGTGGATGTTTGATCCAAAGAGGTTTGGCTTGCATGTCAGTATTCCTGAAAAATAATGATGCATGCGACTGACCGGTTTTGTTTGCTCGTCACTATGCACCAATGGATGTTGGAACATGGCAGTGACTTGCGTGTTAATCTGCCAAGCGGCCATCTTAGCAAACCCCTTTAAGCTCGTCACCTGTGTTACGTGGGTTCCCAAATAAGCACGAATGATTGTTTCTTTATGGCGCACTGTGGGTTTTCTTGGTGCGTTATGAGTGAGCTTAAATGAATGAAACACGGCTATAGCTCTATTTTATGTGGAGTTGACCAGTTGGTCATGTTTTTGCATAGGACAGCCCATATTAAAAAACATTGGGGAAAGATTCATGCAACCTACTAACGACTTGCTTTATGGCCTAGATGATAAGCCGCCTATTGGACCAACCTTACTTGCTGCATTGCAGCATGTATTGGCCAGCTTTGTGGGGATCATTACGCCTACGTTGATTATTGGCGGGGTTTTGGGGTTAGGCAGTGAAATACCATACTTGATCAGCATGGCGTTATTGGTATCCGGTGTGGGTACCTTTATTCAGGCTAAGACGTTTGGCCCTATTGGTTCGGGGATGGTGGCCTTGCAGGGCACCAGTTTTGCGTTTTTAAGTTCCATTTTAGCGGCGGGTTTTATCGCTAAAGGTAAAGGTGGCGGCCCTGAAGAGATACTGAGTTTGATTTTTGGTGTGTGTTGTTTGGGTGCGTTCATTGAAATCTTCTTAAGCCGTTTTTTACACAAGCTAAAGTTTTTCATTAACCCATTGGTGACGGGTATTGTGATTACCACCATCGGCTTTAATCTTATTAAAGTGGGTATGACCGACCTGGCTGGTGGATTTAAAGCAGCAGACTTCGGCAGCTTGGCCAACTTAGGGTTGGGTTTGTCGGTGTTGGTGCTTATTGTTGTATTGAATCAATCTAAGAATATCTACTTGCGCAGTGGTGCCATCTTCTTTGGCTTGATGGCGGGTTTTGTGGCGGCTATTTTCATGGGCAAAGTGGATTACTCTGGTTTAGCCAGTGTAAACATTTTCACTTTACCTGTGCCATTTAAATACGGAATGTCATTTGACTTGGCTGCATTTATTCCTGTCGCGTTAATTTATTTAATTACCGCAATTGAGTCGGCGGGTGATCTAACAGCGACCTCGATGGTGTCTAAGCAGCCGATTACCGGCCCGCTTTATACCAAGCGAATTAAGAATGGCGTATTAGGTGATGGTGTGAATTCATTAATTGCAGCCGTTATGTGTACGTTTCCGAATACCACATTCAGCCAAAATAACGGTGTTATCCAGTTAACCGGTATGGCGTCTCGCTATGTGGCGTTATGGACGGCCGCTATGTTGGTTATTCTAGGTTTGTTCCCAATTATCGGTGCACTTTTCCAGCAATTGCCTAAGCCTGTGTTGGGCGGGGCGACCTTGGTGATGTTCGGAACGGTGGCGGCTGCGGGTATTCGTATTCTTGCTAGCTTGGAATTGGATCGTCGCACCATGTTGATCATGGCGGTTTCATTCGGTCTGGGTCTGGGGGTAGCTATGGTGCCGGATGCCTTAAAAGAAATGCCAAAACTGGTTCAAAATATCTTTGGCTCTGCCATTACTACCTGTGGCTTGTCAGCCATTATTTTAAACTTGTGCTTGCCTAGTCTGGGTGATGAAAACCAGAGTGTTAAAAAAGAAGATGCCTTGGCTCAAGCGAATGAAGCCATCTAAAGACTTAGTCATTGCATAAAAAAGGCCCCGTTCAATTCAATTGAACGGGGCTTTTTTATTCGAACGAGATGCGTATTACTTGCGAACGCCTTCGATATTTAGAATCAGCTCAACTTTTTCAGAGGCTGGGCCTAAGTTGAAGTTGATATTGTAGTCTTTAAGAGCGATCTCAGTGCTACCCTCAAAGCCACGACGGAAGCCACCCCAAGGGTCACTACCTGCGCCCACTTCTTCAGCGTCGATAATGATGTCTTTGGTTACGCCGTTTAGAGTCAGCTTGCCATGGATATCCGCTTCGCCTTTTTCTTTGCTTACGATTTTTGTGCTTTTAAACGTCGCAGTTGGGTATTTGCTCACGTTTAAGAAATCGCTGCCACGTAAGTGTTTGTCACGTTCGGCATGGTTAGAATCAACACTGGCGGTTTTAATGGTGACATTAACGTTTGATTTTTCTGGGTTCTTTTCATCGTAGTTAAACTCGCCTTCAAAATCATTAAAGCGACCTTTCAACCAGCTGTAGCCAAGGTGTTTAATTTTGAATTCGATAAAGGCGTGCATGCCTTTGGTGTCGATTACATAGCTTTCAGCGGCAAACACTGAGCTGCTTAGGGTTAATACAAGGCCTGCGCCTAGTGCTTTGATTGAGTTTTTCATGTGTATCTCCTTTTGGTTTATTGGTCTTGTGCGTTGAGTCGGTTAACTTCTCGTGCGTTGTGCGCAGGCTGCTACAGCATGCGCTTGAGTGTTTTGTCTTTATCAATAAAATGATGTTTAAGTGCGCCAGCCACGTGCAGTGCCACAAAGCCCATTAATATATAGGCGCCCCATTCATGAATGTCGCCGGCAATGTCTTCTTGGCCGTCAAATGGGGTGAATAAAACCGGTACGGTGAACCAGCCTAGAATATCAATACCACGATTATCGGCGGTGGCAATCAGGTAGCCGCTGGCAATAATTAACAAAACACCCAGATACAAAACATAATGGGTAAGGTGGGCACTTTTTACTTCCCATGCTTTGTGGTTTTCAAGTGGCGCAGGGCTTTTGACGATGAACTTCCAAATAATGCGAACCACCATAATAAGTAGTAATAACATGCCAAATTGTTTGTGCCAGTGCGGCGCGGTTTGATACCAAGAGTCGTAATAGCCAAGGGTGCGCATCCATACACCCACAGCAAACAAGCCGAGAATTAAAATAGCGCTCAGCCAATGCAGCCATTTTTGTGAGGGTTTATATGATGTCATCTCGCTAACCAAGTCTTTAATCTATGCTTAGAGTATATGCAGAAATTTTGATGATAAAGGGTAAAAATTAGGTGAGTATGATTCGTATTTTCGATGAATGTTCCGTTTACCCTGTGATTTTTAGGTTTGTGTCTCTTATGGGCAAAGATAGGGCCTTAAACGCAACTGGGTTTTTGCGGGCTTAGGCGCATAATTGACCGTCATTAAAAACAAATTAGGAGAGGGCGCATGTCAGAGGAAACCCGTATCAGCAGTTTTAAAGAGTTTTATCCGTTTTATCTTGCTGAGCACAGCAACACGGTTTGTCGCGTGCTCCATTATATTGGCAGCTCTTTGGTGTTGGCGTGGTTGGCTTATTCGTTGATCACCGCGCAATACGTTTTACTGTGGTTTTTACCTGTGATTGGATATGGCTTTGCTTGGGTTGGTCATTTCTTCTACGAGCACAATCGTCCTGCAACATTTAAGTATCCGTTATACAGTTTTGCCTCAGATTGGGTCATGCTGGCTCAAGCGGTCACCGGCACCTTACCTAAAGAGCATTTTCGTAAAACTCAAGTAGGCAAAAATCAGTCTGTTTAAATGCTTTGTAAAAATGGAGGCGATGTTTATCTTATAACAGATTGAAAAACTTACGTTATTTCGCACAAATAAAAAAGGCGCTTACCGAAAACGGTAAGCGCCTTTTTTATACATCAATACAGTTCATTAATCTGTTTGAGCCGTTTGCTCTGGTTTCGCTAGGTTGTTTGCAATGGCACGAAATGCGGCAACGGCGATGTCTTTGCTTTCGTAATCGTTATCCATAAAGCCGCGGTCCGCGGAATTTTTCACAATCACCGTGTTGGTTTTACGATCAATGAAGATGTACTGCCCATAAATACCGATAGCTAAAAATTCTTGGTCCGGGTTTTCTGGTAGCCACCATTGGTAACCATAACCAAAATTCGTGGTGGCGGTGTCGCGCTTGCCAGGCATTAGGTGAGGCGCATCTGGGGTGATGCTGTCTTCAATCCATTTTGCCGGAACAATTTGCTCGCCGTTATACACCCCGCCATCACGATACAGCATGCCTAATCGTGCATAGTCACGGCTTAGCATGTTAAGCCCGCCTAATACCATAGGCTCCCCTGTGGTGTCGGTGATGTAAAAAGCGTCTTGTTCTGCCCCTAGTTTACTCCACAGTTTTTCTTGCATGTATTCCATGATGGTTTTGCCTGTGGCTGCTCGAAGTACCATGCCAATGACATGGGTGTCGATGCTCACGTAATGCATGAAGGTGCCTTGCTCATGCTTAGGGTCTTGATTTAACGATGCAGCAAAGTCATCAAAGCTGCCGCCTAGGGCCATGACGCGACCGAAGCGGTTGATATCACTGTTAAAGTCGCCGTAGTCTTCATTAAAGTACACACCGCTGCTCATTTGCAGCACATTCTTAATGGATACGCCGTCATAGCCTGAGCCTTTTAGGCTGGGTACATAGTCGGTAACGGGAGCGTTCAAGTCAGTGATTTTGCCTTCACTCACCGCAATGCCAAATAAGGCACTTAAAAACGATTTCGCCATGGACCAAGAAATGCGTTTATCTGTGGCTTGCGTGCCTAGGTAGTAATCTTCAAATACTAGGTTTTCATCCTGAATCACAACCAGAGCAGTCGTGCTGGAGCCAGAGATCCAATCTTGTAGGCTGCGCTCTTCTCCTTGGTAAGTGAAGGTTTCTGGTAACTGAGCTGGCGCGAGTGTGAGTGTGCGCACTTGTTCGTTGGATGTCAGGGTTTTAATAGGGGCGACATCATCCATATGGGAAAAATGCCCCACGATGACATCGGCATCAAATAAACGAACGGTATTGTAGAGCTGGCGGATTTCAGTGTGGAAAATAGCGGCTCCTACTAAAATGACCGCAATGAAGGCGGCGAATATGCGCCCGACGATGTGACCTAATGACATGTTGCACCTGTTGTTTTTATTGTGTGGCCTAAGCTTACTGCATTCTGCCCGTTCGTCAATGGTGAAAGTGGCTATTCCCGGTGGCCTTTTGTGCCAATTCTGCGAAATCCCTTGGTTCTGGGCCCGTGGTTAAGCGGATTGACTTGTTTTTTGGTGTTTTTTTGCGCATAATGCGCGCCCCTAATTTATCCCACTTGGGTAAATAGGACTCCTTGCCTTTTGCATGTGATGAACACTGATGAAAGGCTATTAACCCATAAGGAGCATTTTATATGCGTCATTACGAAATCGTATTTCTGGTACACCCAGATCAAAGCGAACAAGTACCTTCTATGATCGAGCGTTACACTGGCTCTATCAAAGAAACTGGTGGTCAAATCCACCGTCTTGAAGACTGGGGCCGTCGTCACCTGGCTTACCCAATCCAAAAGATCCACAAAGCACACTATGTTCTTATGAACATTGAATGCGACAACGAAACGCTAACCGAGTTAAACAACACTTTCCGTTTCAACGATGCTGTTATTCGTAGCATGGTTATTCGTACTAAAGATGCTGTGACTGGTGAGTCTCCAATTAAAGCTGCTGAAAGCCGTCAAGACCGTCGTGACGAACGTCCACGTCGTGAAGATTCTGAGCAAGCCCCAGCAACTGAAACAGAAGAAGCGGCTCCAGCTGCTGACGCTGAATAATTAGGAGGATAGATTATGTCTCGTTTTTTCCGTCGTCGTAAATTCTGCCGTTTTTCTGCTGAAGGCGTAGCTGAGATCGATTACAAAGACCTTGATGTACTTAAAGGTTACGTAACTGAAACTGGCAAAATCGTACCTAGCCGTATTACCGGTACTAAAGCCAAGTATCAGCGTCAACTTGCCACTGCTATCAAGCGTGCTCGTTACGTTGCACTACTTCCATACACTGATTCTCACAAGTAATCGGTAACGCTGTTATGGGAGCCATTGCACGCTTTAGTATGCAAGGACCTCGTCAGGCAGCGTTTATGGCTGTGCTTTTCGCCGCTATTCCCCTGATGTACTGGGTGAGTGCGGCGGTTGTGGCCTTGGTAATTTTAAGCCAAGGCCTCAACAAAGGTTTAAATGTGATGTTAGCGGCGTTATTACCAGGTATTGCTTGGTTCGCAGCGCAGCAAGATATCACAGTCTTTGTAGTGGTTTTAGGCAGTGCCGGGATGGCCAGTGTGTTACGTCTTAGCGCGTCACTGCCTAAAGCCATTAGTTTGTCCGTTGTAGCGGGTTTGGCCACCGTGTGGTTACTGCCATTATTGAGCCCATCTTGGTTTGATATCTTGCAGCAAGGTGCGCAGGAGTATGGCAAAGCCTTACAAGGCAGAATGGATGCGCAAACTTTGCAGGCATTCGAACCTTGGATATTACCCATGTTGTTGGGTGGTATTGGCGCGATGCTTCAACTATTTGCCATTGGCGGCCTGCTGTTAGGGCGCTTTTGGCAGGCAAAGCTATATAACCCAGATGGGTTTAAGGCAGAATTTCACACCCTGCGGTTACCTTATTGGTACGTGGCGATTGCCCTTGGGGTGTTTTTTATTGGTGTGTCAGACTCATCCTTTGTGAGTTTGATGCCGGTAATTCTGGTGCCCTTGTTTATCATGGGTATTAGTTTGGTACATGGTGTCATAGCCATGAAGCAGTTAAGTACACAATGGTTGATGGCGTTTTACATTAGCTTTCTGTTCTTTCTGCCTTATATGTACGCGTTACTAATTTTAGTGGCCTTGTTGGATGCTCTAATGGACTTCCGCAAGCGACTAAAAGACACGGCATAATTCAAGGCCCAGTTGTGTGGGCCATTAACATATAAGACGTAAGTCTTGCCCTGTAAGGTGTTTAAAGATGGATGTAATCCTACTAGAAAAAGTGGCTAAATTAGGTTCACTTGGCGATAAAGTAACTGTTAAATCTGGTTACGGCCGTAACTTCCTAATCCCTCAAAAGAAAGCGGTTCCAGCAACAGCTGCTAACATTGAAACGTTTGAAGCGCGTCGTGCGGAACTTGAAAAAGAAGCCGTTGCGAAGCTAGCGAACGCTGAAAAACGTGCAGAACAGCTTAAAGAGCTTGAGTTGACGCTAGCGGTTAAAGCGGGCGAAGACGGTAAACTATTCGGTTCTATCGGCACTCGTGACCTTGCTGACCTAATCAGCTCTACTGGCATCGAAGCAACTAAAGCTGAAATTCGTCTACCAAATGGTCCACTACGTACTACTGGTACTTTCGAAATCACTCTGCAAGTACACGCTGATGTGACCACTTCTCTGACTGTACACGTAGTACCAGAAGAGTAATCGTTTGATCTAATGGATTAAGCGGGAGTTGAAAGGCCTTACTGGTCTTTTCAGTCAAAAAAAGCCCCAATGCTGCGAAGCATTGGGGCTTTTTTGTATCAGGTGTTTTGATTATTCAATTGTATTTACAGTCGTAATGGCGCCTGTATCACCATTCATAGTAAATACATTCCATTTATTTCCAGCACCGCTAGGTACGGTGAATGTCTTGGCTAAGCCATCTTCATTGTAAACCTTAACTTCGGCACCAGAATTAGCCAATGCAGTAGAGGTTGTGCTGCCTTTATTGGAGTAATCTTGCACCCAGTAAGTGTAAGTTCCCGTATTGGCGGTTGAAATAGTGATGGTTTCAGGACCAAAGCCGCCGGCGTCATCCACATCTAAGGCCGTGCCTTCTTCTGAGCGATTGCGATATGAAATTTCGGTGGTGCCTGTAGTTGCCTTGGGCACTTGGATATGGGAATCCAAGTCGCTTGGGGTGGCCCCCCAACTTAATACGATTCGAGTTTCCCCTGCTGCTAGCTGCTCATTCAAAGGGAAGTTTTTGATGGAGTCCTCATCTGCAGTAAGGGCAATGGTGGTGAACTCACTGGTGTATCCATCCAAAGACACTTCCGCTGTGTAAGTGCCTGTCGTGATATCGATATTGTAATTGCCGCTTGCATCACTGGTATCGCTGGCTAATACATCACTGGTTTTTTCGCCGCAGGCCCGTAGCTGAATGCTGGCCCCCTGTAGAACATCCCCGCTGGAGGCATCGGTAATTTTACCGTTTAACTCTGAGGTGCTTGGTGTGATTGGTGTAGCAGCATCATATGAAGTAACAGTTAATGTATATTCACCTGATGATCCAGTGATAGCTGATTGCACCAATAAAGTAATAC
>Ga0115007_10001639_pt1 | contig 14244 bp, 11 predicted proteins | sample ArcOceMetagenome_2_FD_87166 | JGI IMG/M metagenome (GOLD analysis project Ga0115007, IMG submission 87166) | Marine eukaryotic phytoplankton communities from Arctic Ocean - Arctic Ocean ARC135M Metagenome | ecosystem: Environmental > Aquatic > Marine > Oceanic | place: Arctic Ocean | collected... | reverse complement strand
GGGTTGAATCCAAATATCGATCCTAAATCTAGTAATCCACTTCGAACAGTATTGGATGCAATTGATGAACCTGTTATTTGTTGCCCATATACAACATTTGGTTTGGTTTTACCGGAGGGGAAATTTTCTCATAGTCCAGACTTTGGTAAGCCGGGTGGTATTGTCGATCAACTCGAAGGAAAATCTGGGATAGAAGCATGGTCGCGCTTACTCCGAAACGTCGAACCGTTAGCTAAAGCCGTTGAGGCACTACCCACTGCTGCTATTCGTGGTGATATCGGTACAGCCTTAACTGCAGCTCCTTATCTAGCCAACTTCGCTAAACTTAATCCATTAGAAAATTTAAAATTGACAAAGCCATTTCAAAAAATTCTACAAAATTCTGGAATAGAATCCACGAGTTTCACTCAACGGTGGATGGACTTATTATGTTTTTGTTTATCAGGATTACCGGCCGACGGAACAATAACGGCAGAAATGGCGATGATGATGCCATCGTTCTATGACGATGAGGCTACCATGGACTGTCCCATTGGAGGAAGCAAGAGTATAGTTGATGCATTAGTGAGGGGAATTGAAAAACATGGGGGAAAAGTATTTTGTAATACACCCGTAGAGGAAATTATAATTGAAGATGGTAAAACGAAGGGTGTTCGTATCGTCAACAAGAACAAGAAGAAGGGGGAAGGACGCTTTATTGGGGTGAAAAAGGCAGTGGTCAGTAACTTATCCGTTTGGGATTTATATGGAAGTGGAATTGTTGATAAATCAGTTTTCTCTGATTCTTTTGTTACCGAACGTATGAAAACACCAGTAGGCAAATCCTTCATGCATTTGCATGTAGGATTTTCTGCTACAAAGGCAGAGCTTAAAGCCCTCGAAGCGCATTATATGTACATTGATGATTGGTCCAAGGGTGTTGAAGGTGAAGATAATGCGGCCCTACTCAGCATCCCTAGTGTGCATGACGATACTTTGGCTCCCGAAGGTTACGGTGTGCTACATATTTATACACCTGCAACTGAAGACTTCACCCGATGGGAAGGATTGGATCGAAAATCAGAAGAATATACAGCTCTGAAAGAGGAACGAAGTAACTACCTATGGCGTGTACTGGAAAAGATCATTCCGGACATAAAAGAAAGAGTCGTTGTATCACAGGTGGGGTAAGTTAACAAATATTATGGCCTCACTCACAACAACAATAAATTGTCTCTTGCAGATAATATAGCGTCTGAAAAGAATAAATCATAAGAAGTATCTTCTCACTATTTTATTGTTGTTGTGGAATATTCCGATGCCTCTACTTTTATTTCCATCCAAATATATTATAATTTCTACTTGTCATACGACTCATATTGAAATAGAACCCCATTAACGCATCAAAGGTTCCTGAATAGATACCGAGGAAGTTACGGTCCCGCCATTCGCGCTGGAGATTCTTCTTTCCCGTTCGCTGGTACACCCGTAAATGGACTACTGGTTTGTGGTGATTCTACATTTCCAGGTATCGGAGTACCAGCTGTAGCAGGGTCTGGAATAATAGCTGCAAATTCTATCAGTCTGGATAGCATATGGCCTCAAATGAAGTTATTAGAGAAAATGAGGAGTAGAACCGAAAACGATGGAAAGTGAACCACACTACGTGATATTATTTAGAAACTTTCTAATCTCAAATTGACTTGTATTAAATTTGTTTGTTGAAGAATTATATTAGTGACGCATGATGCATTTTCGAATATTGCTATATAGATAGATAGATAGATAGATAAGAATAATATATGATATTAATTCGAATTTTGCCTTTTATCTACCATTTCTTAAGTTGTAACTATGGATAAAACGAGAGAAGGCGGAAGGTACTTATGTATGTATATGTATATGTATATATATATATATATATATTCGATGCTGGATAATTCGTTTCGATTCAAACAATCCTACAGTGTAATAGGTTCAATATTATGCAACATCAGCTGCCTTAAGACGATTGTAATCATCTTGAGTATATTTATATCCGCAGAAGACAGCACGTACACCGGGTGAATCATCATCTTCGTTCTCTGTTATTCTCTTTGCCTTGGAATGGCAACCTGGCATTCTTGTGTGACACTGACTTTCGTCGTGATGATTGGCTGCTGATGGAATATGTTCGTAGTTAACTCCATCCTCGATTCGTCGTTGAAGATTACTCATAGGCTCCCACTCAACATTCACTGCAGACTCACATGCTGTATTTGATGGTGGGACGCTACCTCCGCTGTTTCGATATGACGATGAGGTGGGTATTGCCGACAACAATGAGGCTTGATGATGATTGTTTCTTCCATAAACTGATTTTCGGGTAGGATTTTTCTCAACCAACGATTCAGTGATGGCGAAAAGCTGGAAACATATGAGATAGAATGGTTTCGACTTCATGTCTCCCAAGAAAAATATTATTATCCTCGATAGAATAAACGATCTTCCGTTGTTTAATAATTAATTATACTTGTACTTGTACTTGTACTTGTACAACTTACAAGAATTGGTCGTCTATTATAGTATTGTCTCCTCTGTCTTCTGTCTTCTGTCTTCTGTCTTGTCAGCAAAGTGTGCAACATTCGCAAAAAATTTAATTTACACATACCCACTACGAGCGTGCCAGCCCAGCGAGGGGGTAGTAAATATTTCGAAAGAAGTTTATTTTGAATTGTTATTTTATATCTTCATTCAATCGAAGGCATATCAAAATAGTTTATTTTTAATTGTTCTTTATGATGAATTATTATGTTCTTCAAAACAAATAGATTTTAAACAAACCATAAGAGAAACAGAGTTCGTTATACAATCGGTTTATCATTTATCATCAACATTGGTTTTACAAGATCTTTAAATCATTTTTGAAACAGTAATTGGTAACGAGCTTCTTAATCTGATCGAAATCTATGTAATGAAATTCTCTGCATATATTGCCATCAGTACAGATGGATTTATTGCTAAAAAAGATGGTAATGTGGATTGGCTTCAGACAAGTGGAAAACATGATGCCAATATGGAGGACCATCCGTGTGATATGGGGTTTGCCGCGTTTATGTCCACAGTGGATTGCATGATTATGGGCCGAAAAAGCATGGAAAAACTTAATGACATGAATGTAAACAATGAAAAATGGCCCTATGGAAAAACACGAATCGTTGCTTTAAGTCGCACTTTGAAGGAAGCTCCAGCAGGAATAAAAGATAGACTGGAAGTCTATGGTGGTGACCTAAAAGCATTGGTCGCTCGTTTAGAGGCTGAAGGCTATATACATGTCTACGTTGATGGAGGGATGACCATTCAAAGTTTTATTCGCTTGAAACTTATGAATGAGATGACCATTACTAGGGTACCAATTTTGCTTGGAGACGGAATACCTTTGTTTGGAACCCTACCTAAAACAATTCAACTGGAAAATTGCTCGGTCGTCGCTTTCCCGAATGATTTCATCCAAGAAAAATACACTCTTAAGTATGAATAGAATAACAACCTTAAAAGAAAATTTAAAACTTACTACAGTCATATGAAACCAGCCAGTCTAATTCTTTTTATCTTTTTAAACTTCCTTCCATTGCAATATTATGGATGCAAATTCATTTTAATTTGAGAAATTGGGTGGACAACCCGTCCTCAAAACGAGCCGGTTCCATCCCAAAAGCTTGAAATGTTTTGTACTTTCTCTGCGACCGAACCATTGAAATAGTGTAAAAGAATAAAAAGAAAACACTGTTGTTGCGTTCTTTGCGTTCGATAGCTGCTGGGCAACCACCAAACCGAATGATATGTGCTATGTCAACAACTCCAAGTGCATCACCATCTGCTACCTCCTCTGCTGATGTTGTTTCTGTTTCAGAGTCACTAGGAATGGAGCCATCCAATAGTTTTCCTGTCCCTTTTCCAAACCGTTCGGTTAAAAAGCTAAGCCCGAGTTCCTCGTTGCGTCCAGAAACCTGGCGTCGCTATGCTTCGGATATATTTATGACTGAAACATATCCTCCGAGTTTTGAAGGAATCCGTCATGTTTTCGCGGTACTGTAAGCATTGCGTCTTGGCTTTCATATATGGCATCAAGCTTGTATCTCGCGTACTTACCATTCGACGGCCTCAAGAGGCTCATGGGTAGATTCCCCATTCTCTTTACTTGGCTTTCACATTTTGTTCGAGCTTTGATTAGCATGCTTGCCTTCATCCACAGATCTGATATCAAACTCACGGCATCGCTCATCAAGTTCAACTGTGTTCGTGAAGGATACTATTCCAAAACGAATGAACAGATTGTTCTCCACTTTTTCGAAGACAAGCACGATGTCATCATCGCAGAAGAAGCAATCAAGAAAAATATGGATTTCTTGGAATCCGTTGGAACGAAGCCGCCCTTTCTAATCCGCAGGATTATTTAGTTCCTCACAAAAATCCCTTACGAAAAGAGAGAAGTGAAGGGGTTGTGGAGAACTTTAGTAAAAGGACTCTGCTCTCGGAACAGCATCTTTCAGGAGGGTGCATCTTTGGAGACGTCATTGATAAGGGTCTCGAGGATGCTCAAATGACGGGGAAGGTGTTTGGTTCTGCTAACATTTACCTTGCCGATTTGTCTGCGGTGCCTCTACACCGAGTAAGCACACAGATGACTGCTTATCTAATTGGTCATCACGTTGGAAAGCATTTTGACAAATCTTAAAGTCATTTTCATCTTTTTTGTGTCGGCAAAAATTCGAACGAGAGAGTTAATATCGTATCAAGGAAACATTATTTGCAAAAGAAAATGTGATAGTTTAGATATGAAAGTCGAGTAGCAAAATGGGAAAAAAAAAAAACTGAAAAAGAGAGAAGGAGTATAATGGAATACAATACCGAATGGAGCACAAATAAGATTAGGAAACTAGCATACACATTGGATAATGCTAGTCTAGTGCAGTAGCTTGGTACAGTACCCTCTGTTATATCTTTAATCACACAACTTTGTAGACTATCAATTACAACTACTAGCTAGAGAAAAATTGATCAGCCCCGTGAACAATGCAACTACAGCATTATTTAACTAGCGTATAATATAATATATACTATTGAATATAATATCAGATTCACAGAACTGGTTGCATTTGGATATTGAAGGGAATATTAATGGAACTTATTCTACTAAGCATTCTGACGAATATTCAACGTCATTCCGCGAAAGGACCTAATGATTCCCCAAGACTTTGTTTGACTGTGTCCAAATCTGAACCTAACAAATCAATATCTTTGCTCGTTGGGAGAGCAGTTCTTGCTCCAGGTCCAGCCAATTTTTTCCCTCCAACAAATGATCCCATCTCTAAGGCGAATTGAACTATGTTCTTGTCCTTCTCATCCTCATCCTTATTCTCCTCTAAGGCAATACGAGATATTAAATATCCACCAATAAAGGCATCTCCGGCACCGGTAGTGTCTACAATCTTTGCATCTTTCAAAACTCCAGCTTGACAAATTTCGTAAAGTACGTCGAAGCCTTCTTTGTTGTCGTTAAATGAGTGCCGGAGACGAATAATTGATGAACGGTTATTGTCTCGGTCGTCGTCCAGCTCAATTTGGATTATATTCTGAGGTCGCGAAAGATCAATACTACTACTACTACTACTACTAGGCAAAGACTTTCTGGTCGACACCTCTACTGCCTTGTAATGGAGAGATCCCATCGAACCATGCGTTACGATCACTTCTTTCCCCAATCGATCAGGTTGCCATCTTGCAAAATATGCGCTAGGTGTTAGAGATTTAACGTATGTGTCAATGATCGATTGATCAAGAAATGATTTTGTTGTTGTGGTCTTTTTATCATCAATAATTATAGTCGGCTTTGGTAGGGGGTGACGACCAGCTGCAGCTTCTTTTTCATTAGTTAAGCGTTCTATGTATTCTCCAAGATGATTGGAATTAGTAAAAAGAATATCACAAACATCAATTAGCTCGTCTAGAGCCTCCGTTCTTCTATCCTTTTCGCAGTCACAAGAAACAGTTATCCCACGCTTTTTTGCTTCCTTGGTCATCCAAAGTGAGACATCAGTATGTCTAGAATCTGAATGTAAATGAACAGCATGTCGAAATATTCGATCTATATCATCTATTGACAACGATTTGACGTCATCTAAAGATAGCTCACCACAAGTTCCAGGAGTATGGATACACGTTCTGGTTTGTTCTTTTTCGCTTACAATGATTGTAGTGAATGATGTTGTACTGCTGGGTTCACCTCGACGAAATAGATCTGAGGTTGTTTCAACGTTCGAAGAATTTAGTTCATCAATAAGTTGTTGTCCAACTGTATCACCACCCACTTTCGTAAGGAATTTGATACGTATTATTCCTTTCTGTTTTTGATGCTGCTGTTGCGATAATGATCGAGAACAAAATAATTTAGCTTCGGCGATCTTTCCTATTGCTGAGTATACAAATGACATGGCAAGAAGGAAAAAAAGGAGTTTTATAATCAGATCAGTTACCAACAGCTTAGAAGGAGTGATATCGTACCATTTTGTCTTTCCTCGTTATGTGTATGGTATGGTATGGTATGGTATGTACGTATTTTCTATTTAATTTGCTTCACACACCTGAAGCTGTATTCGCTGAATTTCCTCCTCCTCTTTCGTTATATGATGTAGTACGGACCTTGGCATCGGCAGCAGGATAATTTGAAACCGTTAACAAGCGATCCAAACCACAGGAACCAATGAGAAGGATGACAGGAGCAGCAGCATCGTTGTTGTCATCATTGACGTCATCCTCATCATTTTTGACGTCGAAATTAGTGGACGACAATGATGATGACATTATTATCGACGTTCGTTCAATAACGCTTGGAACAATAATAAACGGTAACGATCTCGTACCAATACGATGGTGATGCTGATTATGATTGTGATTGTGATTTTGATTGTGATTGTGATTGCGATTGTGATTGCGATTGTGAGTATTCCCAACAAAACTGTTTACGAAGGAGGAGGAGCTGCCAACGAAAAGTACCAAAAATACTACTAACCCCCAAATTACGTGTTTTTCGGCCGAAGTCTTATTCGGCGTTGTAGTTGCTTCAGCTACAGCATTTAGTACAAGTGCTAGTGATGATGATGATGATGATGATGATGATGATGATGATTTGCTACTCTTTTTTCCTCTCATCAGCAGAATACAATATTTGGAAGGTGAAGCAGGCGTTGAATTCAATTTGGCAAATACTAGTACACAATATTTCAAAATTCAAAACAAAAACAAAATCAAAAAGAGAATCAAGAAACTCGACCTGATGTAAAGCATGTATCTTGAGTGTACTCACAATACTATTTATCATAACAGACAGGTAGGATTATACACAATCCGAATGCTTTGTGGTATTATGACTTTTTTGACCAATAATACGAATAAAAGCGTAGACGCACGTTTGAAATATATATTGTTTTAAGCCGTCGTAGTGTTTCTTACTGCACACTTACAAAATAATATGTGAAGAACGTCAAAGAAAAGGTTCGAAGGTATGTTGGGGAGGATGATGGGTCTTAATATATTGAATATATTAGTCATTCCTAACTTACACATATTTTCGCATCCTTTCTTTTAGTTGTAGTCTGCGCGGGGGGTGGTCATTCTACTTTCAGTCCTCTGTAGGCCCCTTTGTAGAGGCAATTGGCTGGATGCTGGATCAATAATTGGGTAATTGAATATAATCGATACAGCAGGACGACACATAAGTTCCCGAGCAATATACAGTATCGAAATACACCTACCAAAAACAACAAAATAAGAACTGTAAAGCCTACAATTTTAAAATTGTACTGTTATAATATATTTACAGATATATAGTTATCATACCGCAATAATAATTTAGAATAACCATGTCAGAAGAGAATCGACGTGGATCGTCTCTTTTTTCCGGCCCTGGCGCAGGAGCTGGACAAAAAACACAACAAAGCGCTGGGGCACCTCCCCCGAAACCTTTGATGGGTACTACACAACCATCGGGTGGTGCTACTCGTCGTGCTAGTAACGTATTGATGCCTGGTGCTCTTGGTGGTGGACTTGGATTCGGTATTGACTTTGATGATTCCGATTATGAAGATTCCGACGACGATGACGGACCACCTCCCGGCGCTAATCCCAGTGGTAAAGGAGGAGCAACTGCCGGTGGTCCCAATCATCGTCCATACGTAGGAGGATTTGCTGCTGCAGCCTACGAGGCGGCTAGAGCCCATCACACCACACAAAGTAAAATGGAAAATCCAGAAGAACCAAGGCCTTCTCCTCCTTCAGGGAAGCAACAGCAAAATGAAAAGGCATAAAAAATATATATTATTTGATTTGATTTGATTTGATTTGATTTGACGGCGAACATTATTCTCAATAACTACTACTGTACTAATAATAAATAAATAAATCATTGAAAAATTGTAACTGCGGCAATCAATAAAGAAAAACGTTCAAACGTAAGCTATTTATTATCAGCTTGCATAGATAATCAAGCCGCATATAAATAATCAAGAAGCTCGTTGAATTATTTTCGGGTTGCTTGGGGAATGAGAACTAAGTATTTTCTTTATTAAGATATTTAATATTGTAACTTATATATAAAAAGTAATTACAGAATTTTTGTGGTAAATGGCCTATCAAGAAGAATTGTTAACTCTGAAATGATGAATTAATTTAAAAAAAATTAAAAGTAAAGTGGAAATAAAAGTATATGTATGTCTATAAATACCCTATTATTGTAATTGCGTGTTGATAATCCAAAAGTATGTGCCAAGCAGATCTAAAATCGATACTGTACAATTATTAAGGAACTGTGAATTCAATTTCAATTTCAAATTCAAAAGTGTGACCAGTGAAATTTTGCTCGAAATAACAAAAACCAAAAAAAAATGTTGAAACTATTGATTTCACTCAAAAACTAGCTTACGTAAAGAGATGCCGCAAAGACAATATCCCTCTTAATAGCCGTACTTGCGGCTTCCATTTTCCTGTACAGAGTTGGGTTCCCTACTACGCGAGCACAATTTCTAACTTCTCTGCATAGTTCATCAAGACGTGTAATGCATCGAACGATACTTCCTTCTTGGGCATCCGTTAATTGGCATATTTCGCAGAAAGGTACACCGATTGCCCATTCATAAACAACATGAACAAGTCCAAATTTCATACTAGATTCGGCGTAATCAAGCGGGTCTATATCTAAGCCATGATCTTTCTGCAACTGACCAAGATTGATTGCTATCGTTTTCATTCGTTTGCAACAATTCAAAAGAGATTCAGGAACTTCAATGTCAAACTCGTCATCGTTACTCTTCTGTTGATAAATAAGAGCGCTCAATGCTGCAACGATTTCAGTGGGATCGAGATCATTCAGTATACCTTCAAAAACCATTTCAGTCACAATCAACTCATCACATGTGTTAACTTCGCACGCTACTCGCCCTTTTACAGCAACTGTTTCATTTTCATCTAGATACCCGAGTGTCCTTAGGACCGATTTTCGATGCAGGAAATCTGGAAAGAGCTGCAACGACTCGTTTGATAATAGATGGCTCAAAGACTGAACGCGCTCTTGTAAGGTGTAAATTCGTTCCAGTAATGCGTAGTACTTGATAACGGTGCGATGACGGTGAGATTGGCAACTCCTTAGTTGAACTGCTAGTTCATCAACTAAACTACCACGGTTGCGTAGCTCGACAATATCACTTCCCCGTGTCAAAAAATCCAGCATGTTCAGGAGCGGCATTCCAGATGACATTTCGGCTTTTTCCGCGTCGATCAATACTTCCATTACATTCTCAATTTCTGTTTCAGATGACGACTGACTTTTACTGCTCTTCTTCTTTCCAGAGAATGAGTCTTCATCGTTCTTTTTGCTTTTTACTTTAAATCCAGCAAAGGGATCGTCTATTCCTCGACTCATTGGCTTTCCACCAAAAAAAGCGGAAGTATCCTGACTGCGATTGAGACCGGTAATTCTGTTACCGGATTTCTTTCCTGCGTATAAAAGGCTTGGCTCAATCTTCTTCTTCGTAGCTGTAACGAATAAAATTTGGTTTAATTTGATTTGATAAATCCCGTAGTATCGTTGTTTGGACGAACCGATCTCGTTTAATGATCTTGCCTTCGACTCATTCTGGTCTTCTTTTCCTTCGCTAATGTGGTGTTCCGGTAAGAGAACCATGCAAACGAGTGACTCTATTATCTTGCTGGTTTCTGATGTCGTACCTCCGGATGATGCGAATTCTGTTTCCAAAATCAGCGCAGGTGCTCGCACAATCTCATGCTTTCTTGCGGCAGATATCAAAATGACCCTGCCTGGTTGCAAAACAGCATCTCCAGAGCCATCATTAGAATTTGTAATGTGTAACAAGAGCTCTGAATTTAGTTCCATGAGTTGATTGCAGCTAGAAAAATATTCCTCGATGTCTTCGGCTCCGATTCGTTGCTCTGCTTCTGCATCAAATTGTTCTTGTAATTTTAAGAGAGTCTTTTGACCCCTAGCTAGTAGCTTAGGATACTCTTTAGAGGTTAGGGCACGCTGTGTAGCAAATTCACTAAATGATCGTTTTATCATTGACTCGACTGACATTTCCTCCACTCGAAGGAGATTAAGAATCATGTTGTAAGTCAGTCGAAATTGTGACCGCAACATAGTTGATGATCCTGTCAACATATTCCTGAGCATACCGATCGGAGGTGGCGTTTCGCCGAAACAGCACATGATGACGGTACCAACCTTATCTAAGCCACGGCGACCTGCACGCCCGGCCATTTGTGTGTACTCGCCTGGCTCTAAGACTCGAAATTGAGTTCCGTCGTGTTTGCGGATTGAATTGTACACCACAGCCCTCGCTGGCATATTCACACCCATTGCGAACGTCTCTGTTGCAAATAAAACTTTTATTAGGTTTCGAGAGAATAGGATCTCAACCATCTCTTTTAAAATAGGCAATAACCCACCATGGTGAATACCGATACCTCGCTTAACCATTTCACAAACAGTTAAGACCTGTGGCAAAGTTGCATCAATTGGTGATAGACGTGCTATTGTTTGTAAAGTAAACCCCTGGACAGCAGCACACTCAGAAGCTGTATTTAGGCTCAAGCTCCGAAGCATATTAGCTATCTCTTCACATTTCTTTTTAGAGAAGGAAAAAACTACTGTGGGGGTGAGATCCTCCCTTTCCAAAAACCGAATAAGAGACATCCATTGTGCTTTACTTCCTTGAGCTTGCCATTCCATATTCTTCGGTCCTCGACCCGTTGATTTCGGTACGGGTTTTGACTTTCCGTTATTGCCATTGTTGTTTTTGTTGTCTTTTGGTCTAAGAGCCTTGCTCGCTTCCTGGTGACCTTTGTCGTAAAATTTACTATTACCTTCCTTGACTGTGTGGAGCTTAAGATTAGCCCAGAGGTAATGCGACAAGGGAACCGGACGGTAATTTGTCTTGATAACATAAACCGGTCTGCGTTTCGTCCTCCCAATCCAATCACTAAATTCGAACGTATTTGGCGTAGTGGCACTCAAAAAGATCATGTTGACATATGCAGGTAACATGATGATTACTTCCTCCCAAACCACTCCACGTTCGGAATCATTAATATAATGGACTTCATCGAATACGACAAATTCAATGTCTCGAATAAGATCGGCGCCCCTATAAAGCATACTTCTAAGAATTTCCGTAGTCATAATTAGGCACGTTGAATCATCGGCGTTAACTTGTAAGTCTCCCGTGATTAATCCGACATTTTCGGAGCCAAATTTGAGAGAAAAATCTCGAAACTGAGAAGTACATGATTATTGAAAGTTGAGAAAGGTGAGAAAAATAGGGAGATATTTCGGTTGCAAATTCATGAGTTAAACCATTAGAACAACAAGACTTACTTTCTGATTACTAAGGGCCTTGATCTATAAATATCAGAATGAATAACATGAATGGAACAAAAGATTGAGTAAGCAAGCTTATCTAATAAAAACCTTTTAACTTTTTCATTTGAAAAATTTCTTACCGGAGAGGTATATATACATCGTGTACCACGTTGTTTTGCCAGTGATACAGCGTATTCAGCGACAACTGTTTTCCCTGCCGATGTATGAGCAGCCACAAAAACAGATTCATTTCGTTCTAGTCGAGCCACTGCCTGCTGTTGAAAGGTATCTAACGTGAATGGGTATCTCATTGCAGGATTAGGTATATACGAATGAAAATCATCAATGGGCAACAACGCAGTACTTGCCCACGATTTTCGTTTCGTATCGTACTGAAGCTTTGCCTGTTGTTCGGCCAAACGAAGTGGATTGTTTGCTGTTCCATCATCGTCGTTCTGTTCCTTTCGAATGATTTCATTTTTTGTATGAGCTTCAGCGTGACTGAACTCGGTGAGTAATTGGTCGATTTCTTCTTCATCGGTCATCCCATTATTACTAGCAGTAAATGATGCCTCCTTATTTGACAATGGATCACTTTCCGTCTCATCGTTAGCCCCATTCTCGTCAACGTCATCATCATCTTCGTCGTCGGTAGTATCTTCATCATCATCGTCAGTATCACTATCACTATCAACACTGCTCCCAAATAGTGAATCATCGTCTAAGAAGTTTTGATCCCATTGGACTGCTCGCGTTGTAGTTATCCGTTGACTATTATTATCAGTTGAAGCAGTAAATTCTTTAGGACTTGTCGTCAAGTTTTCCTCTTCTTCGTCATCGTTTTCTTCAGTTTTTTCTTCATACATTGTATTCGTTTCTACCTTCGCTTCGTCGTCGTCGTCGTCCTTACCATAAATATCTTCGTAGGAAAGACCAACTTTGAAATCAACACCAGGTGGAGCTGTGATTAGACTACCATCCCTCCATGATGCCTTTGATCCCTGAGTCAAAACTCGAAGTGATCGTTCGATGGCCTCGGGGGTTAGATAAGGATTTTTATTTTGCTTCCCTCCTTCTAATGTAGCAGAACCACTACCCGCCGTGAGACCTGCCACTTCATCAGCATCAAGTCCACCTGGGATGAAGGGCTTTGCTTGACCAGTTTTTCCCCTAGTATATTCGGTCAGTTTATTGGTTAAATTTCCTCCAAGGGGTCGTCGTTGTAGTCCATTAGTAAGGGATGATGAGGATGGATTATCACCACCTTTGTTGTTGATGTCACCACCCTCTTCTCGTAAAACAACTTCTTCTGCCATTAGATCATTCCGATTTACCTCCACGACGCCATGATGAGTACCATCTTCAGGTTTTTTATAACGATTTTGGATAGATCGTGGTAGGGAATCCCATTGAACCAATGTCGTCATTGGCTCTGATAGTGGACATTTGTATACACTGTCAGGGATAGGTCGTTTCCATATCCCTTTCATTGGACCTATTATCCCATGATGTTGATAGAATTCTTGAATAGCCTCCTTCGTATCAACAGATGGAGATGCTTCAACTATTATCTCCTTTTCTTTTTTCTCCTTTTCTTGTTGCTCTTTCAGAAGAATCTTCAGATGATCTAACGTTATGCCGCTCATGCTGATAGGTAATTAATATATAATTCGAAGCGACGATGGTGGATTGTGGTCTTAGCAATTTGTTGAGGTGTTGAGGTATGTTTTTCATCCAGTTCGATGATGAGAGTGGATGAGTCTGGGCCCTGAGTGATCGATGCTGTGATGCTATTTTCGATTTTGATGGATGGATATTTTTTATGTCCTCTTCTCTGGGCCGGGCGATAATTAATCAATCACGACTCGATTTCAATCAGGATTCAAAAGGCAAAGCAAAGAAAAAAGAAATGATGAGCTGGCTACTTTTTTTTAAATTCCATTCTTAAATGAATTCACATAAAAAGAGTTGATTTTGTTGTCATCATACTACTGTATGCCCTAGGCATTCTTGTTTTTATTCAATTTCCAAGTTGTTTGTGTCCCCATTCTCTGCTTATACATAATATATGTACAGTATATCAACACAACACAACGATTCGCGTAGTGTAGCGGACGATCCGGACGAAGGAGAATTAGCAGTTGAAAAAATAAATGACGATGAGCAGTTATGGAAAAAATTATGATAACAACAGTCGTCGGTCGTTTTGTTGGACATTACCGCTATTGAATATATGTTTTGGGATTGGACTATGTTTGATACATTTTCATGATGAGGTGGAAGCTATTGAGATCAAGAAGGATGAAACTGATAATATTAATGATGTTCCTTCTCATCATCATCTTGATTTTTGGGAT
>Ga0115007_10001637_pt1 | contig 14253 bp, 8 predicted proteins | sample ArcOceMetagenome_2_FD_87166 | JGI IMG/M metagenome (GOLD analysis project Ga0115007, IMG submission 87166) | Marine eukaryotic phytoplankton communities from Arctic Ocean - Arctic Ocean ARC135M Metagenome | ecosystem: Environmental > Aquatic > Marine > Oceanic | place: Arctic Ocean | collected... | reverse complement strand
TGTGTGGATTACCGAGAGGCTGAACATGGGGATTCCTCAGGCTGTGAGCCAGAACGTGGGCAAGTTTTATGAAGCGGGTGGCGATGGGGCTGAGGCTTATCAGGGACTAATTATAAGAATAACCGAATGACCCCATTTAGCCTCCTGAAGCGCGCGCCAGAAATTTAATGGACCCATTACAGAATCACGAAAATCGTATTTTAAGACACTTTGGGCAACAGACCCTAACGATATTACCCCGTTCAGGTTCTGAATTTCAGGTTTTGCGTTGGGTGCCTTTTTCTTATTCAATGATAATCGTTTCTTTTGCATATGAGAAACTAATATGCTCCTGCTCCAAGCGTATCTTTGAATTCGCCTGAAGTCGCTCTACTAGAGTTCTCTCGTCTTTACCAAGTAGTGCAAGTTGAGTGGCAGAAATGGCTTGTTCTGCTTTATGCGACTGCTGGTATTCGGTAAAATGATCAAACGTGGCATGATCCATCATAATTGATCTTACATCCGGATAGCTTTCTCTAAATGTCGCCAGAATCGAGAATCCTGATAGGTCAATATCACCCCAGTAGAGCAGCCGCTTCCCCGATAACCATTGAATTCGCGACAACCGCCGCACCGCGAAGCCATTTCCCATGATCGCTAGTGTTCTAGGCAGGTCAGGGACTGTCAGGAATGAGACATGGTTTTCGACTACCAATACCGTGTCATATTCATCAAATAGATCTGCTTGACCTGCCATTTCTCTGGCAGTCGCCATCGCATGACGAAATGGAAGCGAGCTGACATTCGGATCTAACGAACGGAATTCGATTAGACTTTCCTTTGTCAAAATCCCCACTCGTTCCTCAAATGTGCCATCCGCCTGAATGTATAGATATGGCAACTGATTCTGAACGAAGGAATCCAACATGCCGCGTTCTTGCTCGATGAATTTGGTGGGGACAGGAACCGGCAACTGCCTCGCATAGACGCCTGGAGCGGGGTGCACTTTCAAGTAATTCACTACGAGCAGTAGGTGTTGAAGCGCTTTTTGCTCCTTCCGCATGAAGTTCAAATTCGACGCACACCATGCTCTGGCACTTGGATAACGATCACAGATCGTATCTACATTTGATAGGATCTGCTCGGATTCCTTAACGGCTCCAACATAGCGTAGATAATCCTCAACGGTAGAAAAGCTCAGCTTACCGGGAAATTGACTCTCACCATAGCGACGAGATTTCACCGTTTGCCACTCAACTGAATACCCGTATCCCAGCTCCTCTCGACTCTGAGAGCGTATCAAACTGATTGTGCTTCTTAATTCCGAGAGATCTGCCGTTGTTTTCGGCTTTGCAATCGGAATCGGCAAAGGGAAGCTGTCTTCACCCAATATAAGTGCCCGTAACGCTTCATTTAGCTTACGATGCGCTTTTGATTTCAGATCATCCAGCGTCATGACTCGGTCTGCTCTTCCATCAACCGCTGATACTCATGCACATTCAGATTATGAATCTCAGAGTGTGTCCGTGGCCGTGTAACGATGTGATAGCGCTCCACATACTTCTGCACCAGATGCACCTTTGAATCCAAAGGTTGCACAATAATCAGCTGCAAATTGAACTGCTTAAAGAGTTCAAGCAAGTAGGTGGAAAACTCATCGTCAGTCTTACTGAACATTTCATCGACGACAACCAAACGGAATGTCTCAGTCTGCCGCTCGTTGTTAAGCGAGATTCCGTATTGATAGGCGATTGCCGTCGCGAGGATCGTGGACGCGAGCCGATTTTTTTCACCGCCTGATTTCCCGGAGGCTCCGGAATAGCTTTGATCATAGCGGTCACCTTCTCGGTAAAATTCATCAGCTCGGAAGGTGAACCAATTTCTGACATCAATCACACGCTGTGTTCGCTTTTCATCCTGTCCGAGTTCCTCCAATAAATGGCGCACTCGATTAAATCGTTCAGCGCGTTTTTCGTCGGTATCCTCTTCATCGACGATGTCCTGCAGGGCATACTGCCTGAGGCTTCTAAACCACTTCTGCGTATCATCATCGGTTCGCTCTGGAACCAACTGAATGTAGGAGTGTTTATTGCGATCAAAATCAACTTGCTTGAGATGCAAATTCAAATCGTCAATACGCTGCTTAATCGTCTCGGAATGTTGAGCCAACAAGCCATCAAAACTGGAAACATCTTCAATTAAGTTCGTTTGTAATAACCGATTGAAACGTTTTTTATTTTTAGGAAGGTCTTCACTTTCGATTCGGAGTCTCAGCATTTCAAAAGGCTCAAATAGATCGTTACTGTAACCCGGGACATTAAGCCCATCGCTGTAGAGTTCGTCATGCAGTCTGGGCTCGTCGCTTCTGACAGTATCTAAGAAGCGTTGCATTTCCAGCTTAGCGGCATTCCCCGCATTATCTCTTTTACGATTCGCCGCACTGAGCCTGTTGTTTAGCTCAGCAGTTACCTGTTCTTTCGCTCCCCGAAGCGATGTAATGTTAGTTGCCGGGATGTCCATTATCTCCTTAATGGTCGGCAACTGATGCCCATAGCTCTGGAACTTATCGGAATCCTGTTGCGCCAATTCGATGATCGTCTCGCAACTTTGCAGGCCTTGGTTGTTTTGCTTCTGCTCCGTTGTCCAGCGTCCCAGACGCACGCTCGCGTCATGACTCCTTTTATTCGCAAGCTGCTCAGCATCCTTCGCAAGCTTCAGTTGCGTTTGTAAACTGCTTAATTCATCTGACGCGGCTTCCAACTGTTGCTGCTCAACCCTAAGCTGATCTTGCGTCTCAGTTGGTCTGAAATAATCAACTTCTTCCCAATGAGTTGCAATGTCCGGCAGCGATTCTGCGGCCTTCAAGGCATTATCGATACCTGATTTTTCGTTGCCAAAGGTATGGATGCTCTTGAGTAACTCCGCACGTTCCTCCTCCTGTGTGCTGTGGCGCTCCTGAAGTGCTTTAATCTTAGTTGAATTATCCCAGCCAAGAACATCATTGGTTCGATCACTGATGTCATGCCGATCATCCTTCCTCCGTTCACTTCCACCTTGTTTAATGAGTCCACCTATAGTAATCGCAGTTTTTGCCCGATTAAATGATTCGTCCGGCCCATCGCAGCAAATGTGGTCGTAACGATAGCTCAGCTCGGCTGTAACCCATTCAGCAAAGTCGCCCGCAGCTTCATGGATTTCCAATTTAGAGGCGACTGCATTGCTATCCAACACCGGATTACGTGAGCGTCCGGAGGCATTGACCACATTATAGACCAAAAGACCTCTAAGGTTCGTGCGATGAACATACTGATCCATCTGCTGATGGAGTCGCTCGGGAACCAGAACACGCAGCGCAAAACTACGCACCAGCCTTTCGATAGCACCGGTCCACTTCGCGTCGCTCTCTTTGATCTGGACCAATTCACCGACAAACGGAAGTTCTTTGGCCGAAACCGACAGAGCCTTTGCGATCTGATTGCGTATTCGAGTGAGCTTGTCGTCGATATTGCCTTCGCGCTCTTGTAGGCTGCGGATCTCTGCGCTTAGCCGCTCTTGCTGAATTGTCAGTTCCTCACAGACTTGCTTCTCTTTACTTATCTTTTCGCCGAGTCCCTGCGACTTCTTTCCGAGCCGTATCGCATCCTTCAGCGCATCAGACTGTATTTGGATGAAATCAGACTCTGATTGGCAGACGATACCAACGCGCCACTTTTCGGCTTTGTTAATGAACTTCTTATGCCGTGGTTGCTTCTCTTTGATCTGTTGAACCAGATCGGCAATCTCCTTGGAAATTTGTTGGAGACGACGGCCAGCTTCGCTCGATTCAATCGCCTGAGTTAGCTGTTGAATACGCTCTCGCTCTTGACTGGCCTTCACGCTCTCTGCGGTGTTCTCAGCCTTAGCCTTCACCGCCTCCCGCTCAAGACGCTCAGCATCAGCCTGCCTCAGTTTTAATTCTTCCTCCGCGAAAAAAAACGGGGCGGCTTCGACGCAAACACGCCACCGTTCAATCTGATCCTCCTGCACTTGCACAGTCATATGCTGGCGGTGGATCTCATTTAGCTGTTCCAAGCGCTTCTGTTCACGCTCAATGCGCTCATAGGTGCGACGTAGTTCGTCAAAGTTGTTGCGTAATTCCTCTAGCTTCTTTGGAGCACCTCCGTCGTCTAGCATGTATTCGCGGATGAAATTGGTCAGGTTACTGATGTCCTTAATGCAGACCGCCTGATTAAAAATATCCATCGGGTTCTTATCAGCAGACAGACACAAGGCCTCGTGGAAACGTTGCGAGTAGATGGTAAAGGTATCCAGTGGATCCAGCGCTCGTTCCTTCAGCTTTTGTTTGACTTCGGAGGGGCTGCCGAGATCGCTGAAGTCGCCTTCGATACTCAGCTTCTTCTTTGCTACGATATAGGAGCGGTTGAGCTTGCCGGCTGGAGTCAGCCAAAGCAGTTGGACCAGTGTGACGTGCTGCTCGTAGGTTTCGTTGTAGAAGTGCGCAAGTAGCACAGTGATCGACTCACCTGGCTTACGCAACCGCTTCGGACGACCGTAGCCCAGGCTCTGATCATGCTCTTCGGAATAGGTGCCTAGCACGTAGTCTTTCTCGGTGCGTTCTTTACGTTGCTTACGTTCACCACCGCCAGCGGAGGCCTGATTATAGTTCCGCTTACGGTTCTCAATTAACACTGTGAGCACGGCATCAGCGAGCGTGGACTTGCCCGCGCCATTGCCACCGCTAAGTAGACTGGTGCGACCGTCAGGATTGAAGCTGTGGACACGACCATGGAACGTGCCCCAGTTCAGAACGGAAAATTGATGCAGGCGGAATCCTGCAGTCGAGCGATCCGGGGCAAATTCGAGAGTGGCTTGTGGTTGTGAATTCATTCGCTGTCAGTTGCTTCGTTGATACTTCCTTCCGCGTCAGTTGGCTCATCCTGCCCGAGCTGAGCTTTGAGCCGATCGCGAATGCCTTCGATTTGATCGACAGGAAGCTTCGCGCGTAAGATGGGTTGGACTCGATAGATTATTTCACTGCGATTGGAGACCTGTCGCAGCACGGTGAGCTCGACGAGCCGAGAAACTGCTGAACTGACTTTTTTTTCGGTCTTCTTCTCATTGCCAGTCTCTTCGCAATAGGCACGCATGAATTCGAGGATGTCCTTAAATTCCAAATACAGGAAATCAGACCCATCCGTAGACTGGTCGTGCCGGAGCAGTCGCTCTCGTAGCTCGGTTAGCAGAACCGTCGGTAAAAACGACAAAGGATTGCGCCGCATCAGGCGCGACAAGGGCGCTTCACCTCCAATTGCTTCATCGGCCTCGTCCTCTTCGTTTCCAGACTCATTGCGCAAGAAGGCATAACCTGCCTCTTCATCGAGAACGAGTTCCAGTCCCATCAGGTGAAAGTGGCGTTCGACGTCATTAAAATCACGAAGTAAGCGGGGCCAGAGCACCGAGTCCTCTTGGTATAGTGGCCCACGCACCAAACAAACAATGACGTGACGAATAGAGATTGCAGGAGGATTCATTTTAAAAAGACAATTTTTTCAAGTTCGGCATAGCGCGGATGGTCCGGGCGATTCAGGTCGATCTGTAACGTCTCTGGGTAGAAGGCATTTTGAGCGCCTTCACCAGCTACAGCCACATAGGCGACGACATCGACGATTCCGGATTCGACGGGAAAGCGCTCCACCAGTTCGCGCAGGCTCACTTGCGGCTGTTCTTCTAGGACAGCGGCAATGCGTTTGCGGTATTTAGGTAAATCGAGCGGCTTACCTATGCGGGCGAGTGCCTCTTTCAGGGAGCTCGGATCTTCGCCGCCATCGGGTTCAATCTCACCAAAGCTACCAGTCTGTGATGCTTCCCAGAGACCCATCTCCATCAAATTGTTAAAATGAACCGATTCTTCCCACTCGTATATTTCGATTTCACGGGGAAGTTCTCCACAAGCGTGTGCCAACGATCGCACCTCGCCGAGTAGTTCCATCAGATATCGGGTCTGCTTTGAGCTTTGCTCCTCCACCACGCGGCGTAGCTGCCCCGAGATGCGGCGATAAATACCCGAAACATTTGAGACTTCATCATAGAGCCGCTTCGGCAACTGATCAAAAGCCTTCTTTTCCAGTCCATGCTCATTGGCCAGCGCTGCGGCTCGTTTTGACAGTTTTAGCAACTCCTCTCGATTCTCCACCGAGGTCATCGAGTCTCGAAATCCAAAATAACTTCGCCCCTGATCCCGATTGCGCAGCACCTCGTCCGCATCCAGCACATGGGCCACCAAATCTCCCTTGGATAACTGCTGCTCCAAATGCAAATTCTGAATCTCGCGCGCTTGATCGCGGAACGTCTCCTCGATTGAGCGAAAGTCACTCAGAAACTCGTCGATATCCGTTTCGAGATCGTGGAGCGCATCCTTAACGGCCGCAGGATCCAGCGTGTCGACCTTACCAGTCTTGCGCAATTCCTGCAGCTCTGAATCGATGACATCTCGCTGCTTCAGCAGCTCCTTGCGGCGGGCTTCAGGATCAACATTCGTATCGCGCTCAATACGCCTTAACTCTGAGACAATGCGCGTGAAGCGAGAGTCCGAAGTGGTGTAGCCACGCTTATCCCCTCGCCGCAAATCCTCCATCCACGCGAGCGCCTTTTCACTATACTGGGTCAATTGATAGACATAACTGCTCTGCGCTTCGACAAAGCGTTTTTGCAAGAGTCGATAGTCATCTTCGCACCATTGATCCAGGTAATACCTGGCATCGCGTGGCATCGCATCGGGATCGACCTCACGCGCCTCCTGTAGTTGCTGATCAAGCAGTGCTTCCAGATCCTCTTCTGGAATCTGAGTGGCACCCGTTTCCTTGAAGCTCTGATGGAAGAACCCGAGCACGAAGCGAACTTGCCGCATCTGAAACAATTTCAGGGTTGGGCTCTTCTCGAAGTATGGCTCGAAGATGGATGACATAAGATACGTTAAATTACGACTTGTTTATAATTAAGCGGTTGTTTGGATTTCTCGCTGAGATGGAGCAAATGTGCTTCGTCCTCATCATTCAGGCACATATGTTCCTCAACTCACACGATACCGGACGCCCTCGGGCCCTAAACCTGTCAGGGTGATACGTGTAACAGGGATGCCAGAAGATTCGCATTTTCGTTCAAGGAAATCGGCTTCTCTTATGCTATGAGTCGAGAGCATTATTTGATACGATTCATCACGAATTAGTCCACGTATTACATCGGCAAAAGCACTAACATGGATTAGGTCAGTATGTTGTAGAGGGTCATCTAGTAGTAATGCTCTCCATTTTGACCATTTATAAACTGTGCTAGCTCCAAATAGCACTCCAAGGCCTAGAATTGATTTCTGACCTTCACTGAGCCATGTGTTGATGTCGCGGTTGACTGTGCTATTACTATGCACGGATGGGAAGTCGATGGATGTTTTGACCTTTGAGCGGGCATCAGTAATTCGTGGTTCGATATTGTAGCGATAATCAAATGGGGAAATGATCCTTAAGAACTGCGTGATTTTTTCGCTAAGTGGATTCAATGCATTCTTCCCAAATTCACGTGAGAGATTAGTTAACTGGTTCGCTGTTTCGTCAACGCGTTCCATAGTCTTTTGTATGAGGTTGAACTTATTTTCTGCATCTGCGATTTTCGCGTGTAGATCTTGAGTATATGCCTGTATATTTGCTGACTCATCGGCATTTAGCATCTCTTGTATCTTATTCTTTAGGTCTAATAGTTGTTTTTGGTCTGACCAAAGTGCAAACGCGTTCCCCGCCGATTTTAATCGATCTGTGTAGGTTTCAATTCTACCGACTTGGGACTTTAAATTATTGAGATATTTATCTAGTAACGCAGCTGATGGTTCGCCGATGTATTTTAATTCCTGGAGCGCGGCTTTAGATTGAGTAACCTGTTCAATTGAAGCTTCTTTCGATTTTTCGTTCTGGCTTAGTTCTAAACGAATTTGCTCAATTCCTTCGAGTGATGATTTAACCTCATTGAGCAGGGTGGTTTTGTCTTTTTCTGAATTCTGTAGTAATGATCCTGCTTCTGCTGTTTTTTCGAGAACGTTCTCTCGTTTGCTCTGTAGGATTTCTATGCTTTGGGACGATAGGCTTTCGTTGGTTGCCTGTATGGCTATAGCATTTTCTAACGTGTATTTTTTTTCATCAATACTTTTACGTATCGATTCTGCCTGTCTTGTCTTTTGGCTTCGCTGTTCTTCCAACGCTCGCCTTTCAGCTTCTAGTTCTTCTGTTTCCTTCATTTGTGTTAGCTGTTGAGAGGTGCTACTTAACTTTTCCTGCTGTTCCTCTAACTGCTTGTTTAAATGTTTTGAATAGTTAGAAAAAGCCTCAGCTGGACTAGATATATCAAGATGAAAGACTTCGCACAATTGGTTCGCCCTAACAATCTTTTGTTCGATTGCTTTCAGTTGATTTTCAATATCGATTAACTCTGCAGTCGTCAGTTGTATTGATTCCTTAAGTTCGGATTGGATCTTCTGACTCACCTTGATGCTCTCAATTGTTTCACTAGAGGCTACATTCGTTTGCTCTAGGGCTTGGTGAATGGCACGAGTTAACTCTCCTTCAGGGTGTTGATGCAAGCAAACCGGGCATAGGTTGTCTTCTTCGTCCAAGTTCTCCGCTATTATAGAGATCGCTTTGTTAATGGCATTTCCGGTGTTTTGCTCAAAGTGGAGTTTGCTTTTCAGTCCTGCTAATTTTTGATCATGCAATAGGACGTTGATTTCTGCTTTCTGCTTTGTGTTAGTAAGTTTGAGCTTTTTTTCTATTAGAGCCACTTCCTGCTGTTTAGATTGACGTGCTTCTTCGTTCTCTTTTCTTCCTTCATTGAAGGCTATTTGCCTTTCTTTTATTGATTGAATGTCACGATAATATTGCGTTTTTCGGACGCTTAAGGCCTTTAACGTTTCTATTGATTGTGCCTGTTTCAGTAACGTTTCATTTATACTAGTTAGCGCGTTGTTGGCTGTGATGAACTGCCTCTGAAGCTCTTCTAATTGACGAGTCGTAATATCGATGGCGACTCGAGCTTCTATTAAGCTAAGTAGCAAAGCAGAATCTCTTTTTTTACTTTCAAAATCTTTGAGATATTGCTGATGTTTCTCCTCAGCAGTTCTCAGAGTTTCCTGCTTCTTCTTTAGTTCTTTCTCTGAAGTATCATAGTTGAGATGAATACGTTCAGCACGTTGTCGAGTTTCAACTTTACGAGCGCAGCCTAGATTGAATTGTTCCAACAATCCGAGTGCCACTGGGTGTTGATTTACTTGTTCGTGTATTTGCTTTCTCTTTTCTTCGATATGATCACGGATATACTGTATTTGAGTTGCAGGATCAAAATCATCAATAAGTTGCAACTGGATGCCATGTGTTTCTCCGATTTCTTCACAGATTTTAGCCAGTTCTGCTTCTAGTTGACTGGGGTCGATGACAGCTTGCATCGTAGCTAACTCCTTTAGTCGCTCTAGCTCCTTTAGCATCGTTTCCCATTGCTGTTTTTTGTTTAACAACAGATCTTTCTTAGACTCAACCTCTCTTATCTTATTGTTGAAGTTGTTCCTGAGCTTTTGTCCTTTGAGCAGAAGGCGTATGTCTTCGACTTGATCTACGCCAGCGGGCCCCTTCAATAATTCCCACCGCTTGCTCTCACCGTGCTTTAGAAAACTTTCTGAATCAGATTGAGGTAAAATGTGGGTTAACTTTAAGTAGGCGCCGATCTCTTGTATGTTTGGGCCCCAATCTGGAGATTTTAATACATCAATAATACCAGCCTCAGACGTGTCTTTTCCTAAACCTCTTGTTATTTTTTGATCTCCCCATGAAAGATCAACTCCATGTGAATCTTCACTCTCTGCTCTCGTTAGAATACTATCCGAATCCCTCACTCCCAAACGTTCAACTTTGGATGTAAGTGCCCATTCCATTGCATCGAAAAAACCAGTTTTCCCTAGTCCATTCATTCCGCATAGAATTGTAAGTCCTGGGGAGTTTGGTAGCTCAAACTCGAAATCTTTTCCGTATGTTCGGAAGTTTGAGATGCGCACTTTTGTTAGGTATAAGGAACTCATGATTCAAGGGATTGGATTAACTGTTCAACGATTACATTGCAGTCTGGATTGATTGAGTTTTCCTCAAGAATCTTCTTCCAAGAAGTGGGGATAATAGACGTAGATGAGAGCTTATCTAATTCGGGCTGTTTCGCTGATGTGGTATTACTCCATGGCCGACTTAAGAACGTGCGTTCAATAAATGATGTGAGTGAAATCTCTACAGTATTTTCTTGTTTAGTGGGCAACCATACCAGTTTTCTGCAGACTAAATCATTTCTCTCAATTTGAGTTGCTCTTGATTTCCATTCCGGAAAGTCATCTTCATTAATTTCTGGGCCGACCAGAAACAGCAGGACGTCCTCATTTCTTGATGGGGTCAACCGAGTTCTTACTTGAGCGGCAAAGCCTTGAAGTTTCGACCAATCTTCAATGACATTATCTATTCTAGATGCTAACTCTCCAATTACTAAGGTATATTGATCAATCGATATTATCTTAGCTGCAATTTCGGTGTCATGCGGTTTTATATCTAAGAGATTTGATGTTTCATCCACTTTCCAATTTCGCGAATGACCAATTTCATGAACTCGTTTTATCAGTAAATCTATTGCTTTCATATATTGGTATTGCTCGCCATTTCTATGTATTCGACCTGGGATAAGTCATGTTTTTCGAATCGTTCTCTTAGGCATAACGTCAGAGCTTCGACCCCTTGGCTAATAGCAATCCGTATCTTTCTATCACACGGAATAATAAGCGATGATGGAGGTGTTTGATCTAATGACACAGACTGAGATGATGTTGAGGTATCGAGTCTAGACACTTCAGTCATCAAGACGTCTGAGCTTTGTTCGAATCCTGAAAGTAATATTATTTTAGTTAGCCATTTATGGTTGACTAGGTGGGTATCCAATTTCGCGTTTTGATATGTTACGATGCCACAAGAGTGTCCATTCCAGGTTTCGCTACCTAGATTTCCAAAGTCCGGCCGCTTGGGGGTTAATACTTCGTCCATCAGTGGCACTAATGCTAGGCTGAAAATCATCGAAGTGAGGATGCAACGGTCAATTGTGAGTGGCCCGACACCGATGCCGACATCATTATCAATATTATGATCTGAATGTGGTGTTAACATCAAAGTTAGGAAGTGATGTAATAGCGAACCGTCTCCTTGATTCAGTTCAGAATACCAATCCTCCCATGTTTTTTTCATGGAATCAATAATGTCCGCTGCAATTGTATAGCCATCGAATTTCACAGTTTGGCCTGTAGGAGTTAGAAATAATCCCTTAAGCTCATTGTCTATTTTTCCTAATACCCAACGGTCGCAATGCCGATGGATTTCTTTAGCAAAGGAATCGTCAGAATGGATATGCCCGGATCTATTATCTATTCTAGTATTCGTTTTCAGGAGAACGGAGGCGGGTTGACTGATCGGAATACAATCGTTCATTGCTCTGTTAAGCTTTTGCTGTAACAATGGGAGTTGAGTCGTTGAAATAGCGGTATGGCCCTTGGAGTGAAGCATAATACGCAACAAGGCTGACTCAGTAAATGGAGATGAGCGTGTGAAAAGGTCGCAATCTAATTGTAAGGCTGAACCCACTGTCCAAATTCGATCGATGTCGTCTATTGTTATATTTGTTTCAACCTGCTCTGGGGAGTCCTCTCTTGACCGAATAAAAAGATGCGAGTCTCCCTGCCAGGTATGAGGTGTGACATTAGGCAGGTGTTCTTTAAAGTGCTTCCATAGGGCGTCGATTGGAGTTGCGAAAATTGTGGACCCTTCAACTGCTTTCGGAGCAAAACTTATGATGGCGACTACACGATTATTTTGAGATGGAACTATTATAGCTGAACCTGAGCTTCCGATTAAGAATGAAGCTTCTGTTCCATCCACTAGTGTCAGGGGTTTCTCTGGTCTGTCAGACTGATTACAGAGTAACTGAATTACTGGAACTCCAGAAGTTCTGGATGCGGTCGGCTGTGTTATTGATCCATCTAGTGTAAAGGAACCAACGGAGCCTTCGGTGACCATCGGGAATCCATCCGCTTTCCACCGGGAGCCTCCTGAAGAGCCTCGATGGCAGACTTCTAACGCGCTGAAATTCGCGGGCAGATCACCCAGGATTTCAAGCAGAGCGCCGTCTAGCGTGTCATGATAGCTTACAACCTTAGCATTTACAGATTCATGAAAGCCTGTAGATGATTGGAAACTTAATTGGTAAATGCCACCGATGCCTTGAGATACGCAATGTGCTGCAGTTACCGCATGTGTTGGGGCGATAAGCCATGCAGTTCCACGCAACTCTTCGTTTTCAGTTATTTTTGCACTGCTCATTTTACGTATTGCTCCAAAGGTTCTCCACGCGGATTACATTTGCAAAAACTTCTAAGATCTGAAGACGTGATATCCGAACCCTTAATCACGATTTCTGCGTATCCAAAGGAACGATGTATGTATTTTTCAATATTATTATTTTGGGTATCCACCAAGAAATCCTTCAAGCATTGGAGTCCCGCTGCCGTGTCTTCCAATGCTAGGTCTGGAATTCTCATAGTGTCAGCCCATGCTCCAGCGTTGATATATATTCCTGTGTTTTCGACCAATTCGATTTTCTTGGGTAAATGAGTATGTCCGAAAATAACGACGTTGAACTCACCTGAAGATAGCAAATGTTGCGCTGCATTTGAATACTCATCTTTCTCTATTTCGAGATCAAATGTATTGTCTTCCTTTAATGGTCTTAGAAAGTCTTGTAGAGACTTTAAATGATCGTCGTCAGGTAAGGATAGTGCGAATGATATGCATTGACGTATTGATTTAGTATTCTTTATGAGTTCTTTGGCTTGGGTAACTAACCACGAATACCTATCTGTGATTGTAGTCGCTCCGCCTAATTGGCCTTGTGCTGGAGGACCGGATGGCATCTCTAATGAATATTTAGAGAATATGGACTCTATTGATACATTTTTGACCATTTGTCCCCCCATGTTTCCTTGAGTTAGGGGTTCACCATTATTGTGAAATTGTGTTGTTCGCTCACGGCTAGTCAGATTGTGAAGAGCTAAAATATGGCGGATAGTCGCGATGCGCTCAGGATGTAGAAAAAGAACAAGGGGGATGGCCGCTTCAGTCTCTGGCTTGAGTAGATTCAAGAAAGGATACTCGGGGAGTAGGAAGTTCATGACGCAAGTCACGATCAAGGACCCTGCTGGAGCTTCGAAGAAATTCTGTTTTCGCTCACCCTCGTCAATTACATAGCCACGAGACAATTTTGACCTCTCTGCTCTCAAGCCATTATGATCTAAGGAATTCCACTTGTCATATCGATTTCCGTGCTCTACGAGGAGCTTCCCACGAGTGTAAGCCTCTCCATCATAGATGAATCGATAAGTTTTACCATCAGCTTGAAGGATTGTGTGTAGGTGAGCACGCACCTTAGGTAATGAAAGCTCTACGTCATGATTTCCTAGAAGTATTGTTAGTTCGCATTTAGGGGAGTTTAGAAACTCAGCAAGCGCCTCAAACGGACCACGATTGTTACCGTCTTGGGAGTTCGCGATGATCTTATTTAGCTTCTTAATCACTAAGTCTTGATCAGATGTCCAAGGCAGTGCTTCAAACTCATCATCTGGACTTAAGAAATCAACCATATCGCCATTGATGACGATTTCTGTAATGCCATCGAAACCAGCCGAGATGGAGCGCACCCAATCGATGAATTCTGTGATTTGAGCTGCTGAACGACAAATTTGTTGGCCAAGTGTTTTATCGCCGTGATCATTAGTGGAATCTTGGGTTCCCCCTAAGTGCCAATCTGATGTGATGAATATTTGTGCGTCTACTGGCATCTGATTTTTCTCATATTAAAGTGCATTTGCTGTCCCTACAGCAGTCTCACATTTTGAGGGTGCTTAAACTTAGTCGTTCAACTCGTCGAACTTGGCTTTCATTGTGGGGTTGCCTCGGGTGAGTTTTTTAATGGTGACGTCCTGAGCCTTGTCGTTGGCGAGGCGGAGGTTGCGGTCGGTCCCGAGGAGGGCGTCTTTGGTCTTTTGAAGGTGGCTGATCGACTTGTCGATTTCGTCGATCGCGGTCTGGAACTTTTTGCCGGCGAGGTCGTAGTTTCGGGCGAAGCCGGTTTTGAAGGTGTCCAATTTCTCTTCAAAGTCGGTGACGT
>Ga0115007_10001633_pt1 | contig 14263 bp, 12 predicted proteins | sample ArcOceMetagenome_2_FD_87166 | JGI IMG/M metagenome (GOLD analysis project Ga0115007, IMG submission 87166) | Marine eukaryotic phytoplankton communities from Arctic Ocean - Arctic Ocean ARC135M Metagenome | ecosystem: Environmental > Aquatic > Marine > Oceanic | place: Arctic Ocean | collected... | reverse complement strand
TTGAAGGAGACCGTCGATGAAATGAAAGGTGAATTGAAAGCGTTGGCGGAACAAATGGATGGTATTGGGAAACAGATGACGTTGTTGTTGTCGACATTGAATAATCGAAACTGATGTTAGTAGTACCTGGTAGTGGCTAGTTGATGTTATCTGTAGTTGGTACGGTCGTACGGTCTACATGCAATGTGCGTACACAATGTACATACATATACATACTTCTTCACATACATGTAACCCCAATAATCACCATCCATCAAAGCGTCGACACACCAAAAACACACCAAAACCAAGGAATATAAAAACTCAAGGAATAAAAAAGGTTGAATGTTGAATACCCGGGTTGTAAAAAAAAATACACGCGCACACGCGCACACGCCGCGCACATGCACCAACATACACACATACATGTAAAATAAGTTCTCCGTTATTATATTGTACCATTGTTAAACTATTCACGGTTTTGCAAAAACACCCTCTTTGATGTCTTGCGTATAACTCCCAACACGTTGTTCCATGCCCAATTCTTTTGCTTTGGAATTGGCATTGTCCAATTCATTTCTGGGAAGTTCAGCACTTGCTCCACCACCACCCGTTTTACCCTTTCCACCGTTCCCGGAACCACCAATCGTGGCAGCAATTGTTCCAATTCGATGCGCAAGTTGTTGTTTGTACTCAACGTCGTTTTTCAAACTCACCGACAATACTGAAATCCATGTGAAGTTTTTCGCCAAGATGTCCACCATCCGTTTGGTCAAATCCGACATGAAATATTGTGTGTCCATCAAATAATAACGATTCCACGTAGCACCCCATCGTTCCATAACTTCGCTTTTGTTTGCACTCGTGACTGGAATGCCATCGGGTGACATTGGTGTGGATTGAGAATACGATGGTAAAAAGGCACGGAAAGATCCCATTTCTGGTCGTCCTTTGGCCAAGGAACGCAACGGGTCAATGACAATGCCAACAAAGGGATTCCCATGTTTGTCTTCCCCACGTTGCCAAACTACTTGATTTTGGCAATCGGTGCTGGAAAAGAAATACATTGGGTTTTCCTGAACGTCAAAGGGATGGGAATGGTACCAACCCATGATTCTTTCTTCTCTGGTCACTTCAATGGATTCCGACAATTCGACCATTGCAATTTGTGCATCCGCATTGGCTTCAACACGTGTTTCAATGCCTTCGACGGGCAGAGGGAACGCATCGGTCACAACCATGGCGTGTGGGTTTTTAGGGTCCGTCGAAGGTCGCCCGATCAACATTCCCATGACCTGAGTGTTGTGCAGCAAGGTAAAAGTACAAAAGTACAACATGAAAACAACGGGGGAGAAAGGAAATTTAGTTGATGTGAGAAAAAATTTGAAACATTTTCTTGCCCGGCAACAACACCAGACTCGTTCAACCCACCTCCACTGGCATGCGATTGGCGGAAGACATGCCCTTTTCAACGCCACGCAGGGCATGTTCAAGCATTTTGACCGCTGCCGCCGCGGAAACGTAGCAAGTCTTGAAGTATTTAGGATTCGTGGCACCGTCGCCGGCGTACCATGGTTTTGCTGCTTTGACGGCGTCCAGGGCTGCTTTGTCGACCTTGTACAAATGGTCCCAGCCCGACATTGTGGTTTTAGATTCGGACATGGTTGTGTAAGAGAAAAGGAAATTGGATAGAACGATAGAACGTGGGACTTGGTTTCTTGGGGATAAAGGGGCTAAGTGTCGTCAGCGAGTCCTCCCGATTATTTTATTCACATTTTATAAATTAAAATGATGATCCTCAAGTGATGACCAGCTTCACCACCTTCAACGACTTTGACGTCTCCGAAGACAGTTCTGATGCGTTGTCCGATGACGGTTGTGACGACAGTACATTATCAAGTTCTTCCTTCACTACGTTTACATCGGACACCCCCACCGCCACCACCTGCACCACCACCAAAACTCACAAGAAAACTAAAACCGCTATCACAGGTATCACATCACACCGCAGTTTTCGTGACCATCCACCCATCAATCTACTCGTCGCGGGCACCCGTTCATTGAACACAACGGCCCAACGCAACACCACCATTCGTGCTGCTTCACCGAACACCAAAGCTGAAATGATTGTGTATTTAGTCGACAGGTGCACCAAGACTGTTGCACGATTGTCCAAACCAAGTGGGTATTACGACAGTGGGTTTGAAGAAGAGTACAGTGCATTGGTGGCACATGAAATGACCACCACCACCCCTGTTTTTGTCGCTCAGTCCAAAGAAACCAAACGTCGAAACAGATATGCAAACATTATACCACTGGCAGCAACAATTGTAACATTGCAACCCACACCTGTATCTGGCACGAACACAAACACGGCCGCCACAAACGATCTTACGACCACTGCCACTACGGATGCCACCACCACCACTTCGTCGTACATAAATGCCAACTATGTCAACGATGAATTGATTGGATCTGTTGCTTCCAGTGAAGCTGTCACCACCACCACTACCACCACCAACTCCACCACCACCACCACCACCACCACCACCCCCCCACCCCCACACCACCCACCCTCCTTCATTGCCTGCCAAGCACCAAAATTACAATACATCAATGAATTTTGGATTATGATTTGGGATGAAAATGTACCCGCAATCGCCATGATGACCAAATGTCAAGAGGGTAATAAAAAAAAAGCCTTCCCGTATTGGGATCTACCACCCGGCGAAAAGAACAAAGCTACCGTACAAGTAACCGTGGTCTCGGTCGAACAGTCAAACGACAACACTGTTGTCAGGCGTAGGATTGAATTGTCGCGCAACAATGAAGTTCGACATGTTCAACATGTGCAATTTTTAGGATGGCCTGATTTTTCAGTACCGAAAACCTATCAACCTTTGGCGGTTGTACTGACCGAAACAGAACATTATTCTCGCTCGATTTCACAGTTAAAGGGGCCCACTGTAGTGCATTGCAGTGCGGGTATTGGTCGTGCAATGACTGCCATTTCCTGTTTAATTACAGTACGTAAAATCCAGGCATGTTTTGCAGAGAAAACAGGACCATTGTTGGTACCGTTGGGCACTGAGTCAACATCGATTGAAATTGAATCCACGGATACACAGGAAACAAAAGATGAACATGCGAAAATGAGCAGCAAGGAGATCAAATCAAGCAGGGATCCATGGTGGGTCAAATATGGGTGTGTGTACGATCCATTGGACGTACAAGGAACCGTGGAAAGAGTGCGGCAGCAAAGGCACGGCGCCGTAGTCAATGCTGAGCAATACGAATTTATTCATCGTTTTGTATTGGATTGGTTGTCAAACGTCAAACATTGAAAGAGAGCAAAAAATTGCAAGAGGAGATGTGATACAATGTATTTCGCTACTAGTAGACAGGTAGCATTGAAAGAGAACATTGGACAGAACAAGCGAATATTCAAATAAATATATACACCATGGACAAACAAATAAAAGTGTTTTTAATACACATCTCTACAAATTATTACCTGTTGTGTGTAGTACCTGTACCACACCTCGACAAATTTTTACCTCTCAAAGAACTCAATCAGTTTCTCTAAATCATAATTTTCCAACAATTTCATCAACAATGGAATTTGTGCCGAGGAATGTTGCCCCGACGTTTGTTGTTTCACATCAATGTACATGTCAGCCACCATGCCATAAAAAATTCGTAATATTCGTTTGCTGTCATCAAATTTCATTTTGATTTCTTTTGCATGCGTGATGACATACTTCAATTCCGCATCCAAATACGCTGGAATTCCATCATTGGAATCGGTCAATTCGGCCATTGATTGCACCAATTGCATTTGTCGAGATAAATGAAATTGTGCTTGTAATTTAGGATGCAGTAATTTTAAAAAATGTGGAATACTTTGCGCATTGATGTCCGTGGAGACTTGTACGTTTTGATTCAAATTGGTCGCGTGCTGTGTAATCACTTGTTTTAAGATTGTGATGGTGGTGACTGAATCGGAACGAAAACAACATTCACCGTCTTTGTACGTACATGTCAAATGAGAACCAACAAAAGCATTTCGAAAATGCAACATGGCTTGGGCACCTCTGCCACCCCCCATTGCACCGTTGTCCGACGTCGCTGAATAATGTGGTGGAATGTCGGGCAAACAAAAAGACAACCAACTGTGTGCTTGTGCAATGGTAAAATTTCCAGTAAAACTTAACACATTCCAAGGCAATTGAGTTTCTTTTTCTTTCAAACCATTGATGCGCGAATGCATGGACAATGGTTTGATGGCAAAACGCAACACGCGCGCCATTTTTGGTTCCAACCCGGACACGACATACACATGCAATTCACCGTGTTGCCCTTCAATGGACCTCAATCCTAATTTCATGCGTCTTGTATTTTTTTCTGTTGGGCGGTAGGTTGCCAACACTTGAGGAACGTCGTTGTCTTTGCTGCTGCTGCCATCGTTTCCATTGTTGCCGTTGTTGCCATTGTTACCACCATTGCTACCAGCGTTTTCATTGTGTTCCACGTTGGGCAATATTACTTTTTGTGTTTTGCACATAATGACCGCACTTTCATCGTCTTGCCGCAACAAATCAACCGGCACAGTTGTTTGCAAAATGACTTCAGAAATGGGTATTGGTATTTCCATCACCAATTGATACGTCGCATCGTGTTCCATCAATTGAAAGGAATGATTGACACTGAATTGGTTTTCCATGGGAATAAACCCCGACGAACCACTTTTGTCTTTCTTTTTCTGAGACGGCCTTAATTTATCTAATTTTTCACTTTCCCGTTGTACTTGTTTGTGCAAATCTTTCAATTCACTTCGAAAGGCTTTCACTTGTGCTTCTTTTCCAACGATTGCTTTGCTTCGACCATATTTATCCTCGGTGGCACGGTCGGACAATGATTCCGTGGTCAAAGACATGACACGGCCTGAATACGTACATACGACCAATTCGTCGTATCCAGGTGTACGTACAACACCCACGTCGAGACTGCGTACACTCTCCCCAACTTCATGCTCAACCCGTAGTGTTGGTGACCATTGTTGTCCCTGTGCTGAAAAAGTCGTGCCATTTTCATTGTGTCGACCACTGCCATCGTTGCCTTCTCCCAACGAGAAGATTTGTACCGCACCGTTGTCACGAGCTACAATCATATCATTGACACCGTCTCCAGTAACGTCATCGACACGAATGCAATTTGCCGCACTAAAAGCCGTCGGAAAGTTGAAAAAATGGCAAGTTGAAATGAAACGGGAAAGGTTTTTGGCATCAGAACAGGAAAGAAACAAACGCACAAGGAAGAAAAGGTAGAAAAAAGGAAAGAAAAAACAAACAATACCATCAAAATTGCTTACCTGGCTTCACCCGAACGAGGCGGTGGAATGAACCAGGTCTTTCTTGCCACACCATCCTCGACATGAATTGCACCAATGCCGCCCGTCATTGTACCATATGCAAAGGAAGCGTCCAACGACGATGTTGAACCTTCGGACTGTCTTGCTTCTGTTTTGGACGCACTGTCACCGTTGGATTTTCCTTCCGTTCCTCCCTGTTCATTGCTTTTGCCTTCGGTGTCTTCTTTGCCACCACCACCGCCGGTGTCTTTGGAAGATTTGCCACCCTTTCGCAATCGACCTAAAAACCCTGTCTTTTTTTTGCGGTCTGGTTCTTCTTCTTGATTTGTACGTGCACGCACAGGGGTCTTGGACAATTCCGTCAACGAACGCACGGCACCGGACAGGGCCACTTCAAATGACAATGTATCGCCTTGAACAATGCGCAACGTAGAATCTTGGCACCCCAGCACTGCAATGTCCCCCATTTTGTACAGATCGTTGATCCTGTCGGGACTCATGTAGTAGTGCAATTCTTTGCCTGTTTCATCCAAGGAAACCAGAACGTATTCGCCGGAAGCCACAATAATTTTCCCTTGCACTTGAATGTTTTGTATGCTTTCAGCCATGTTGGATTTTAAATTGTAATAGATTTTGCCTTTTTTGTTGATGCCACTCACGCTTGTGCCTGCCGACGCATAAATTTTTTGAGTATCGGCTTGAATGTACACACTCGATATGGGGGTGACAATATTGTCTTCTTGGGCCAACGAAGTTTCAAACACTGTTTTGCATTCAAAGTGTTTCATGGACAAACACACGACGGACATCTGATCGGTACCCACCACGATCTTCTGGCGTTTGTGCCCACCAAAGGGGAGCAGTTTCAAAGTGCCACGTGCACTGCACGTGGGCAGTTGTGTAATGTCAACCCGGGTCAAATTGACGGACATAGTTTGGCGTGCGGGGAGATCAAATTGAACGAGAGGTTGCGTTTCAAGGAGGTTCCTTGTGAATGTTGGTTGGTTTGAAATGTGTTGGTCCACGTTTTGTTCGTCAAACAGTTTTAATAAGGGGGTTCATCGTCTCTTCGGCGAAGCCTGAAGCCCAACTAAAATCCAAAAATTAAAATCAAATCCCGCGCCAAATAAGACTGGTCCTGCCGTCATGAAGAGAGCCTCCACCTCGGAAGTCGCCGATGATACGGCCAACAAAGTGACCAAACATGCAAAAACATCTACACCCACAGCCACCCCTGTCATCAAAGATTGGCGACGGCCACCATGCCCCAAAATCGATCCTGCGCACACACCCCTGACGTTTCAAATTGTGGACATCGACATGTACGATGGCAAACCCTTGCCCGCCAATCCATCCATTGATAGCACGACTGGTTTCCCCAAAGAACGTCCTGGTATGACACAAGCAAACTGCACGGTACGTTTGATGTTTTAGGTGTTGGTTCACCCACAATTATGTTACAAAATTGACTACAATTGACCCTGACACAATTCCACCTCACTGACCTCACCACCCTCCCACACACCCCACCCCGTTCTTGGTTGTTCTTGTCTTTTTCTTCCACCACCTGCTTTCCACAATAGGTTCCCATCCTTCGTATGACGGGTGTCACGGAAGCAGGTAATTCCATTGTTACCCATGTCCATGGTTTTACGCCTTATTTCATTTGTGATGCGCCGCCCGGTTTTGAAGAATCACAATTGGAACTTTTTCGTTCTACTTTAAACAACAGTGTCAGAGACGGAGCACGTGGACGAGCTGCAAATGCATCCTTTTTTGTACTTCACGTAGAAATCTTGCAGAAACGTAGTTTAGTGGGTTTTGTTCCTGGCGGTGGCACTTCCATGTTTTTAAAAGTATTTGTCACCATGCCTAATATAGTGCCCACGGCACGTCGTGTGCTTGAAAATGGTTTTTATTTTGCTTCACGCAATCATCAATATTTAACGTACGAAAGCAACGTGCCTTTTGTATTGCGGTTCATGGTTGACCACGACATTACAGGATGTTGTTGGGTCGAATTGCCCGCAAATACTTACAGTGTACGTGGTGACGGTACCAACAATTCAATTCGTAAAACATGCCGTACCCAATTGGAAATGGATATTTACCACAACGAAGTCATTGCCCATGAATCAGTGGGTAAATGGATGAAAATTGCCCCGTTAAGAATTTTGTCGTTTGACATTGAATGCCAAGGCAGAAAAGGACATTTTCCGGAAGCAGACAAAGATGCAGTCATTCAAATTGCTTCCATTGTGACCGTGCAAGGGGAAGACAAACCACGGGTCAAAGCCATTCATGTCCTGGACGATACCACTCCTATTGTTGGTTCTGAAGTTTACGTACACCACGACGAAAGAGATTTGTTAAAGAATTGGGTACGTTTAAGCCACGTGGCAATGCTCGTTCAGTGTGGTCAGACAGGTCACTCATCTTTTTCTGTTTCCCGCCCCTTGCCTTTCCCTTTCCCCTTCCCTTTTATTTTTCAACACTTTTTCAACAGGCCAAATTTTTAGTCGAATCTGATTTTGACATTATTACAGGATACAATATTCAAAATTTTGATTTGCCCTACGTATTCAATCGTGCCCGAACATTAAATGTGTTTAGTCAAGTGGCAAACATCAGTCGAGTGTTGGGGAAAAACGCCACCATGAAAGAAGCCACGTTTACGTCAAGTGCTTTTGGTACTCGTAAAGATATGGAAACCACCATTTGTGGACGTTTGGTCTTTGACATGATTAAATACATGCGAAGAAATCATAAATTTTCGTCCTACACATTGAATGCCGTGTCCGCGCATTTTTTAGGGCAACAAAAAGAAGACGTTCATTATTCAATCATCAGTGATTTGCAAAATGGTACCCCCGACGATCGAAGAAGATTGGCGGTGTATTGCATTAAAGATGCTTTGTTGCCGCAACGTTTAATGGATAAATTGTATTGCATTGTCAATTACATTGAAATGGCGCGCGTCACCGGTGTCCCACTTGATTATTTAAACAGTCGTGGTCAGCAAATTAAAGTGGTCAGTATGCTTTTAAGAAAATGTCGCAAAAAGGGGGATTTAATCATTCCAACACCCAAACGTGGACAAAATGCGGGTGATTCCAGTTTTGAAGGGGCTACTGTTCTTGAACCCAAAAAAGGATTTTACAAAGATCCCATTGCCACCCTTGATTTTGCTTCTTTGTACCCCTCCATCATGCAAGCACACAATTTATGTTATTCCACATTGTTGACCCATGCGCAAACTAAAAATTTAGACGAATCGCAATATACAAAAACACCCAATGGTCATTATTTTGTAAATCAAACCGTTCGTCAAGGCATTTTGCCTGAAATTTTAGGTGAATTGTTGTCCGCAAGAAAACGTGCCAAAAAAGATATGAAAGCAGCCACCGATCCAATGACTAAATCGGTCATGAATGGGCGTCAGTTGGCCTTGAAAATCAGTGCCAATTCCGTGTACGGTTTTACGGGTGCGACAGTTGGTCAATTGCCTTGTTTACAAATTTCATCCAGTGTCACAGCTTTTGGACGAGTCATGATTGACAACACCAAAAATATGGTTGAAACGCAATACACGCTGGCCAATGGTTACCCGGCCGATGCTATTGTCATTTACGGGGACACGGATTCCGTGATGATTAAATTTGGTGTGAAAACAGTTGCGGAAGCCATTGCATTGGGGTTGAAAGCAGCCCCCGAAATTACCAAAGCGTTGTTTAAACCACCCATCAGTTTAGAATTTGAAAAAGTATACAAACCCTATTTGTTGATGAATAAAAAAAGATACGCCGGTTTGTATTGGACAAACAGTGATAAATACGACAAGTTGGATACCAAAGGATTAGAAACAGTACGCAGAGACAATTGTGGTCTGGTAAGAACAGTGATTGCACATTGTTTAAATCGAATTTTAATACACAGTGACGTGGATGGTGCCGTTGCTTTTGTCAAGCGTCAAATTGCTGATTTGTTGCAAAATCGTGTTGACATCTCAATGTTGGTCATATCAAAATCAATGAGTAAAAGTCCAGACAGTGATGATTATGTAAACAAACAAGCGCACGTTGAATTGGCTCGACGAATGATGATTCGCGACAAAGCAACCGCACCTGTTGTGGGCGATCGAGTGCCGTATGTCATTACATTGGCCGGTGGACGTGGTGCGCCTGCTTATGAAAAATCAGAAGATCCATTGTTTGCTTTGGAAAACAACGTACCACTCGATACCAATTATTATTTAAAAAATCAATTGTCAAAACCATTGTTGCGTATATTTGGTCCAATCATTGGTGAAAAAGCAGAAAGTGAATTGTTGCATGGTGATCATACTCGGCATATTGTCAAAGCAACACCAACAACCGCCAAAGGTGGCATGATGGCGTTTGCAGTGCGAAAAAAAACCCGATGCATTGGATGCAATGTTTTGGTTGATTTAGGTGCCGATGGAAAAGAACAAGCGTTGTGCCGACATTGCAAATGCAACGAAGACATCTTGTATGTTAAAAAACAAGTTGAAGCAAGAAAAGCCGAACAACAATTTAATAAATTGTGGTCACAATGCCAACGCTGTCAAGGATCGTTGCACAACGATGTGTTGTGTTCAAACCGTGATTGTCCCATTTTTTATGCTCGAGTAAAAGCAAGGAAGAGTGTTTCATCAGCCACGGCAGCATTGTCAAGGTTTTCATTGAAATGGTAAATCGGGTGTTTACAGGTAGGTCGAACATCAAACTATATTCAAGACGGTTGGTGGGAGAGGGTGGGCGAGGGTGAGCGAGGGTGAGCGAGGGTGAGCGAGTGAAGCCAAACTTTAAAATGGTAGCAATCATTTTTACCCGTAAAAAAATTTACATATGAAATAAAAAAACTCGATTGACTTATTAACTACCGTCGGGTAGTACTAGTAACTAGTAGTAGTAGTAGTGTGGTGTGTGCACACGTACATGTACCTTGGTATATAATATGATGATACAGAACAATCGAGAGAGAATTTATAATTATACTTTCAAATAAATTGTCTAATTTTTATGTCGTACCTTCAGTACCCTCCTAATAATACCCTACCCGACCAATCATTTCTGTTCTAAATTTTGAGATCAACTTTTGTGACAAGGGACAACATGAATTAATTCAAAGCATTGACAGCAATCTGCAAACAGCGCTGACTCAATGTTGCATCTTGTGATCTCACTTTGATTGCTACACTTCCCCCATCAATGATTTGCCCATGCACAAGCACAATAGCATTTGTATTTGGATCTCTTCCTGCACAAATGGCTTCAGCAGCTATCGATAAAAGACAACAACACAAAAAAAGAATCAGCAATTTGTAGTACACCAAACAATACAACAACCAAAGACACCACCCGACACTGTGCACCTAATTAACTTACTTTGAGTAATAGCTTGAATGCCTTGCAAATTGCCTTTCATCGACATGCATTCCATAAATGCTTCCGGTGTACGTACATTGAAAGAAGTCACTTGACTGGTGATTTCACCCACGTTCAAAGGATTCATCCACAACTGCCCAAATTCTTGTGTTGAAGCAAGGCCACCCGGCACAAGACCCACCGGTTGAACGGGTTGAACAGCTTGGTTCGACATCCCGCCACCCATTAAATCATCCATGTCCAATAAACCACCGCCACCACCTCCCCCACCACTCGTATCAGTTGCTTCCCCACCACCACCAAGATCAGCAAACATATTGACTGAATCATCTGCACCTCCACCGCCACTGCTGCTGCCACCACCACCCATCAAATCTAATAAATCATCACCACCACCACCACCACCACTGCTTTCTGCCACAACGGGTTGTTCAACGGGTGCCTCCTCTTGTTTGGGTGCACCACCGCGATTTCGGTTTCTTCTTGTACGAGTACGCCCGGTGGAGGATTTTTTCCCACTGCTGCCACTTGATATACCACCAAACAATGCCATTGCTTCTTGTTCTCTTTGACTGATCACGGGTTCTGGTTCCGGTTCCGGTTCCGTGTACGTTTGTGTTGGTTCGTTCGACGAGGAAAAGGAGGAGGAAGAAGAGGAAGCATCATTGTAACTGTTTGGTACAATCGAAGCTTCAATTGGTTGTTCAGAAAAGTTGTTGGTTGAAGGCGTTGAAGTAAATTCGCCGGGCACATTGCCCAATGCATCTGTGTTGTCGTTCTGGTTTGCCGATGCATTCATGCCTGCTGCTTTTCCAGTAAAACCAGAAGAACCCCATACGTTTTTGGTGACTTTTAAATTGTTAAACATATCATCGGCTGAATTTCCACCACCACCACTGCCATCCCCACTGTTCTTTTCTTCTGGATTCATATCACTGCTTGAAGTACCAGAAATAAGACCACCATTGACAACGGCAGCATTTCCTACCGTGGGTGTTGCGTACGCGGCAAAATTTAAGCCACTGGGATCCTCCGGCATACCAAAACCACTGTCTTCGTTGTCGTCGGTTGGTTTTGAGTACTCGGGCATTCCTTTGTCACGCGCGGCTTGAACAATGCCATCTAAAAAAGATAAACTGGCATCGACTTCTAAATCTTCGTAACTAGCATCAACGGGCAACACTTCTCGCATCATGTGTGGCATTTTTGACAATTCCATAAATTCATAACATCGTTGTTGCAAGTCGGAATTGGAGGAATTGGCGTATTTTAACACCAACGCTGTCGCAGATGTTGTCGCACGACCGTATTGTGCGGTTAATTTAATGACTGCTGTAATTGCATACGCACGAGTGGCTGAATTGGTCGCCGAAGTTCGTTCTGCAATTTCACAAATTTGATCACAGACTTCAGCTATGACTTCCGCACCCATCAGATAAGAATATTCACCCAGTACCCAACATATGACTTGAACCAAAATGTCAGGCAACGATGGGCGTCTGGTACAAGTGCAATGAAACAGAGGCACAGAGAAAGACGAAATCCAGGGGGAAAACGATTCAAAAAAGGGTTAAAAAAAGAAAAAAACAATGGGGAAAACAAACATCGATCAAAACTACCATTCGCTTTATCCAACCACCACAAACCCCACTTACTTTAACAATTCCATGTAATCTTCCACCACATCTTGGCGCAATTCATCGTCGGCTTCGTCGTCTTCGCCACTGCCTTCCGCGATCAATCGCATGACGGTGTGGGCGACTTCCGGTTTCACTAAATCCCCACCCAATTCAAACACTGTCGTCAATGTAGTGATAAACCATTGATTGGAAGGTGCAAATCGTTCGGCCAATTGTGAAATTTGTGCGACCAATTGAGTACGCAAAAAGACATCGGTTGCGTTGCGCAAGAAATCCAACAGTTTGCCGACAATGACTTCCACGTTGACAGGATTTGTCATTCGATACAACAATTGCAATGTTTTACGTTTCAATGTTTCATCGGGGTCTTCCAAACAATCCATGACGGCCATTTGATGTTTCGCAGCATATTTGGGGTGATCTTCGACGACGGAAGCCAAACCAGTCACCCCTAAATATTTCAAATTATGGTTTTCGCTTTGCATGAAACGTGCGATGGAATCGGCCGCGGCGTTCAACAACGTTGTGTTGGGGTAGATTGAGGTGACAGTACGTACACATTCGTACATGATGGCGTAACCCACATTAATCCCAGTGTCGGCTCGTTTCATCACTTCATGAATCACTTCGTACATGCTTTCACTGGCGGTTTGATCGGCCGCGCCTAAAATACCTAATATTTGCAACAATTTGATTTGAATCCATGGTGCTGGCATACGATGGTAATCGTAATCGCGTGATAACCGATGTTCTGTGATTTGTTTTAAAATGGACACGAAAGAGGGGACCAAATCTTTGTATGCATTTGGGTCATCTTTTGCCAATGCCATTAAAATGTGCAACCCGGAAGCCATTACGGAGGGGTCGGTGTCACACAAAATACGGCGAAATTGATCGGAGTAATCCACCACCGATTCTTTGTCCATTCGCCAAAAATGATGCATCGCCATCACTGCTTTTTTACGGACCAATGCTTGTTTGTGAGTGAGGGAAGGGATGACGCAGGGCAACAACGCGGGGATCATATCTTTGGTACCAATGTTTGTCAATGCTATCAATGCAACACACACTTGCAGATGGTTGGGGGATTGCAAATCGCGTTGCAGTTGCTGTGGTGGGGGTGGTGGTGGGGGGTGAAGGAGAGGGGGGAGTGCAAGTTAGTTTTTGTGCGACGAAAAAAGAGAGGGGGGGTTTTGTATGTTTTGGAGGAGGCAGCAAAAAAATAATAAAACCAACACAAACAACAGGAACAGCAACGCTTGATCGTTTCGAAATTGCATCAACCGAGGGGCACTGGATCAATGGCCTCGAGGTCACTTACGTTCACCATCATGAACCGTAGTTCGTGTCCTGGATGCAACGTTTGCCCGCTCACTAAATAAGCAGTCTTTTTATGCAATAGATTGGCACCCGCGGTCATTTGCACCGCGTGAATGTAGCCAAAAGAAGCATCGTGGCCCAACATTTCGACATACAACAATCGGACCAACAGTTCTACTTTTTTACGTGGTTTGTGTTTGCCTCCGGCAAAGAGTTTTTTAAGGGTCGTGACTTCGCGAGTGATGATTCGATCTTCTTCTTGTTTGGATTTGGATTCACCAATGGATTTGACCAATTCAAAAAAGTCCCGCGAAAGATGTGCGCCCGAACTCATGGTGCGGAGAGGAGAGAAGGGAGGGGCTTGGTATGAATTATAATTGCCACGAAGAGTAAAAGATCCCAAGTCTACGGCGGTGGAATTTCGATCAAGTGGTCCAGTGGAAGTCATCCTGAGGACATCCAGACATCGAACAGATCCAGGAGATGCCAGTTTCTCAACAGATATTCTCAACAGATAACAATATACAACAGCTAAAAAAGATGGA
>Ga0115007_10001632_pt1 | contig 14264 bp, 10 predicted proteins | sample ArcOceMetagenome_2_FD_87166 | JGI IMG/M metagenome (GOLD analysis project Ga0115007, IMG submission 87166) | Marine eukaryotic phytoplankton communities from Arctic Ocean - Arctic Ocean ARC135M Metagenome | ecosystem: Environmental > Aquatic > Marine > Oceanic | place: Arctic Ocean | collected... | reverse complement strand
GGCAGGAGTAGGGCAGGTCGATGCCACCCTCCTGTGAGGATTGAAGAGCAAAAGGAAGGAAGGTCGGAGGTCAGGAAAGGCTTTGGTATGCGGAACCTACGGAAACGCGTTTTTACGGGACCGTAATCGCAAAGGGTTTGATCCCGCGATTTGTGTTCGCGACGCACGACCCGTCCCGGGATACCACCCGCGGTGACAACGCGATCCACAGGGCTACCGCGCAATCCAATAAATGAAACTAGTAGCTCGTGACCAAAACACGTACCTCCGCGGCGTCCAGGATGTACGTGTCGTCCGCGCACTCGATGACCTGCTGGCCCTCGGGGGTGTCCAGGGTGACCTTGAACGCCATGACAGTCATGCCACGGGGTTTCGCCGCGACCGCGGACTTGGCGCGCAGGGAGACGCGGCCGGCGGTGAAGGCGGAGGCCTTCACGGTGATGGCGTTCATGGTAACGGCGGACATTGTTGTGTTGTTGTGGGAGAGTGTGCGGAGACGGACGTGGAGTGAGAACCCGGGCGACGCGACGATCGGCAAAAGCTCTGCAATCCCGATAAGCCAAACGAGATGGTGACATGGAAGTGATTTTTTCTTGGCACGGACGAAAACACGTCGTCGTCCCGAACTTGACGCAGTTGCAGGGCGGGTTTGGGGTCTAGAATTTGTCGATTTGACGGTCTATAACTGTGAGAAACGTCCTCGATGCACCCGCCACACGATGAAAAATCGTATAAGTGTCAGAAACGCGCTGCTAGCATGCTGGTGCGACGGGCCAAACGTGACGTGTCGTGGCAGTTGCTGCTGACGTACGCGAAAAACAGTGGCGTCGTCCCTCCATCCCAAAATGTCGGGCGCAGTGTGCTGCGTGTCCCCCCGCCTCGCGGCGGCGCCTGTGTCTGTCCGCGCCAGCGCCTCGCGTGGCCACGCGAATGTCACCACGTGTGTCACCGCGCGCGCGGGTACCTCAACCGTTTCGTTCCAAGCGCGTCACACCACTGGCAAGGACAAAACACGTGGTCTTCAAATTGTGCGCTCCGGCGATGGCGAGACGGATGAATCCGCGCCCAAAGCCGAGCTACAACCGCCCGTGAAATCGGACCCGTTCGGGTTCGGCAGCGGCAGTGCCGAGCCGGACAAGATCCAGCCCGGGTTCGACACCGCGGAGGGGGGCAAGGTCGGGCCGGTGGGGACGTTCTTCATCACCGTGTTACTGGTGTTTCTGTTTGGCGCGTCGTTCTTTTTCACCTCGGTCCCGCGAAACGCATTAGAGGGGTTTGTGGATCTGAGCGACGACCCGAACGCGCCGACGCAGAGGTTTTAAGAAAGGTTACCTGGGTGGAGCTTGTTGTGTGCGTTTGGAAGTATTGACACGTAAAGAAGGGTTTGTCTGTAAGTGTGTTTGTAACGCGTGACTACTCGCCATCCTCCGTCGCGACCTCCGCGGCAGGTTTTTCGTCCGCGCCGCTGCTCGTCCCCGTCTCGCCCGACAACACCACGGAATCAACAGCCTCGGCGATGAGCGCGTGAACTATCGCCCCGACGTCGTAAACTGCCTTGAGCTCGCGAATCTCGGGGATCGCATCAGGATCAAAACCCAGGGCTGCACTTTTAGCCTCCCTCATACCCGATTCAGTCGCCTCGCTTTCAGCAGCTTCCCTGGCAGCCGCCTCCTTTTCGGCAGCCTCTCGTTCAGCGGCATTAGCTGCCCGCCTGGCAGCTGCTTCGGCTGCCTCCCTCGCACCCGCCTCCGCGGTCGCTTTTTCGGCAGCCTCTTTCGCAGCCGCCTCCGCGTCCTCTTTTTCCGCGCCCTCCCTGGCAGCCGCTTCGTTTTCGGCAGCTTCCCTCGCGGCCGCCTCAGCGGTTTCTCTCGCAGCAGCTTCCCTGGAAGCCGCTTCCTTTTCGACAGCTTCCCTGTCCGCCTTTTCGTCAGTCTCCACGACTCCCACGTCAGCCGTCCCGGTGTTCGCGCCGCGCCCTTCGTCCGCGAAGTCTCCGCGGGGAACGATTCGCGGTTCGTTTTCGGACGACTGAGTATCCGTCACGGAAGAGGAATTTCCCGGCCGATCCGTGACATCTTCTGACGTAGTAGCCACACCGGAACCCTCCAAACGACGCCCCGCACTCCCACCCACCAAACCCCACGTGCCGCAAAGCCCGATTTGCGCGAAGAAGTCGCCCACCGCAACGCAGGTCGGTTCGGTGTCCACCTTGACAAGCGCCGCCGCCGACGCCGTAGCTCTCGACGCTCGTTTTTTATAAACGGCCAAATCGATCGACCGAAGCGAACAAAGCGCCCTCAACGCGCTCGTGACTAAAACCTCCCGCGACGACAGCGCGTCTCGCCGAAGCGCGGACTCCGCGAACCAGTTCATGGCAACCGCCGGCGGGGTGTTTTCCTTTCCCCCGGTACTTGTCGACTGAGTTTCGTTACTTTCGGACTGAATACCCATACCCGCCGAAATACGCGTACCCTCTGAAAACCCGGGCGGTTTGGAAATCGCCACGGCGGCTTCCAGCGCGGCGCACGCGGCGGCGCCCAAGCGATCGGCGACGCGAAACTTTCTGTTTTGCGAAACAGTTCCTTCTGACTGAATACCCATACCCGGATCCCGAACACCCATATCCGGATCTGACGTAACACCCATCCCAACCGTCACACTCCCGGCCTTACCTGACGTAACACCCGTACCGGCCGTACCTCCACCGCACCCGGTTTCCCACTCCAGCGATGAAAGGAGCAAACACCCGACTTCGGTTTCCAAACGGACCAGGGAATCGGCGCGAAGGGTTGCGGCGCCTGACCCTGATTTGTAAAAATGAATGTCAATCTCGTGTGGGCAATCAAGGAGGCGGAATGTGGTACATGGGAAATACTCACCTGACCCGTTTTCTTTATCACGGTTCAAAAAATCGAAACAAGCCGCGTCGGCAATTGCGCCCGCGTTTGTCGCCGCCGCGAACGCTGTTGTTGTTACACGAAAAGTGGTTAACGTCTTGAGTCTTACTGTATGGGCAAACAGTCTAGTTGTGATGTATGTAGTGCATTTCGTGATGTGGCCTGAGAATTCAGTCACCCGTAATCGGGCCGGGCACGGTGTGCCGCCTGATTTGGGAAAGCCCCAACACGTACCGTGCGTTCGCGCCAACACGTCAAGCAGGGCGTCGCGAATTTCAGGCGGGGTTGCGTGAAACGGCGAATCAAATAAAATCGCCGAACACGCGTGACACGCCACAGAACACGCCACCGCGCCGGCGGTGCGGGGGCCGACGGAATTTTCCGACTGGTTGTCCGATTGATTCGCGGTTGACTTTTTAGAGCTCTTCGGCTCCGTGTCAACCGCCGCCGCCGACCCGCAGGTAACCGCGCGGTCGAGAACGCGAACCAGCCGGGTCCAGGTTTCGCGACGAGCCTTGAGGAGAAGTGCTTTGTCCTCGACAGCGCAACGGCCATTTTCGGTTCCTCGAAACTCGTCGCCACCCTCTTTCGCCACCCTCAAATCGCCCTCCGATTCGTCCGCCTCGAAGGTTAGGCAAAGCGCGCGCGCGATTTCCACCACGGCCCTGCCGACGACGCGAAGCAAACCAACGTCGCCGCACTCCACCGCGACCGTCACCAGGTTGGGAAGGTGGTGCGTTGCGAAGGGCTTTGCCGAGCCCAACACTTTTACGCGAATCACGTGGCCGTTGGAGCCGCCGCCGGTGACCGAATCTGAATCGTCACCGCGCGCGCGCAAAAGTTTAACCGCGTTCACCAAGCAAACCGGCGCGCGTTTCGAACTCCACTCCACCGCATCACGCGTGGTGGTTTCCCAGGTTGTTTTAGCGTTTGCGGTTTTTTCCCGGCGGCCGTCCACGTCGATGCTCGCGTTTGCAATTTTTTCCAAAACAAAGTCCCACGATTTTTGTGAGAACGCGTTTGCGCTTTCGTGGGTCAGCACCGCGAACGCGGCGTCGAGCGCGTGCGTAGAAAAGTTCGAACACGCGTCGTTTTCGTTTTGCTGCTTTGATTTGAATTCAGAACCGGTACCGCCGTCAAGACACGCCGAACTCGCCAGCGCGTCGAGACACGAGCGCCACGTGCGCTCGCCCGGGACGGAAGTTTCAGTCGCAAGTGACGATTGACAAGTTAATAACTCAAGATTCGTTGCAGACTCTGAAAACGTCGCGTCTTTTTCCGTGGGCGTCGCGCACTCCGCGTCTCGCGCGGCTTCCGCGACCGCGACCGCGAGTGACCTCAGGGCGTGGTGCGCGACACAAACGGCGTTTCTTTCGCCAAACGACTCCTTCTCCTTTGCGTTTCGTCGCGTCGCGAAGGCGGCGAACGCGGATACCGCGTGCGTGCCGAACAGAACCTCGTCTTCGGTGCTTTTCTCTTGGTCATTCGCACTCCTTCCCGCTGTGCTCCTCGTGTCTTCAACACGCCTACTATTCACACTCCTTCCCTCTGCCACCGCGCTTGTAACGACTTGTTTCGCCGCGTCCGCGATGGCGGCGACCACGGTTTCCGTCAACGCGCAGCGTGCGACGGTATCGCTGGTGTCCCCTGCGAACGTCGTCAGAACGAGCAACCCGGACCGCAAGCCGGCGAGCTCGGTCGCGGTTACGACAGAACGTTTGGTGTGTGTCGCGTCGACGTCGGCGCCGGCGTCGACGTCAAAACTTTTGGGGAAAAAACTTTTCCCGAAACTCGAAACGCACAACCCGGCGGACGCGGCGGCGAGACGCCGCGCGAGCAACGAAGCCTGATTGTGACAAAAGAAATGTCAGTCTTGTATGGGCAATCAGGGAGGCGGAATGTGGTGGGTGGGAAATACTTACCTTTGAGGAGTGCTCAAAAAATTGGCCCGATTGCGACGACGTTTTCCCCATCGCCGCGACTTGCGACCGTTTCTCACCCAAAACCGCCCACCGGTGCGCGTCCGCGAACGGCGCGAACGCGGCGGTTGCGGCGGCGCAAGAGTTTGTGTGCGCCGCGCGTTCCGCAAACGCCGACGCCGTCAAAAACAAACCCGTCGCGCCCGCTTTGACTATAGAGAAGTCGGGGTGCCCGGCCATGCCCGCGAACACGGGCGCCACGCGTTGCGTCCAGATATCGAACCGCACCGAGGTTCGTTGGCGTTCCATGGCGGACACGACAACCGACGCGAGCTTATCCACCGCAAACGGCCGCGGGAACGGCGTCGCAAAGGGCATCGCGTGGATCTGCGCCAGGGTCGCAGGGTCAAAATAACCGTCGTTAACGTCCGTGTTGATTGTGGCGTGTGTGTCACTCCGCGGCCCTCCGGCCGCCGTACCCGCGGGCGCCCATACGTCCGCCACCGCGACCCCCGCGAGCGCGGCGACGAACCCGGCGGCGGAGACGTCGTCGAACCGTCCGTGTGTTTCCATTGTGAACACGCGTTCCAAGTGTCGTGCCCCGTCGGCAGTGAACAGCCACCGGCCCAACGCGAGTTCGGCGGGGGTCAGGGAGAGTTGGGTGCCCTTCGCCACGAAAACCGAAACCGCCGCGCTGTGAAACGAGCCCGCCGCGAACCGCAGCGGCGCGCGGATCGCTTGGATTCGCAAAGTAAGGTCCAGGGGAGGCGGTGGTGCGGACACACGCGACGCACCCGTGTCCGTATCGCCTAACCCACCCGTGTCCGCGCCTACACCGTGCCCGTCGTCCCCAGTGGCGAGGTACCGGGCGAATAAATCGTCAACCAAGCGACCGCGATCGGGCGCGACCGGTTCTGGTCGCGTCGCGTCGGCGCGGCCATTATTTTTGTCAAATTCAAAAACCGCCTCTTTCAGCGCGTCCAGTCGGGACACCACTTCAAGCACGAGGGGCCAGTTTTCATCCCCCAAGCTTCGGGTTTCGCACGCCAGCTGTAACAGCGTTCTAGTGGCCTCAACGCCGTGCGGTCCGGTTCCTTTCGCGTCCCCGCCAACGCGCGGCGCGAGGGCGAGGAAGTCGCACAGCGCGTCGCGAAGGTTTGGTAGGTTCAGCTGCGACGCCAAAAGCAACGTCGCCCGCGCGCCTTTTATTGTAAAAGAAAAGTGTCAGTCCCGTATTGGGCGATGTACGGACAAACAGTCACCAGCTTCGGTAAAACAGGGAGGCTGGATTTGGGAAACGCGCTACGGCCGTACCTTCCAACGGCAGCGCCGCGTGCGCCGCGTCTTCCGCGTTGAGAAACGCCCTTGATACCGCGCGCGTAAGGGGCGCACCCGCGGTATCAAGCATTGGCCTTGAGAGTCCTGGTTCGGACGCGGCGTGGAATTTGGAGTTTTGTTTTCCGCCGCCGCGCGCGTCGTCGTCGCCGCCGAAAAGAGCCTTGGTTTTGCGCAAAACGTGTTCCGTCTCGGCGCTCGCCGCGCGTAGCGTGTTGGCTCGCGCCACAGAAACAACCTCCACGGAGCCGAACGCTTTTTCATCCTCGTCGGAATCGTGGTCGTTGTCACCGCCGCCAAGCTCGTCGTGGCCGGGGGACATTTTTATCTCAACCGCCACCACTCGCCGGTACAACGCGCGAAGGGATTCGTCGCTCGCGTAGGGTGGACTCGACGCAGCGGCGGCTTGTTTCGACGTTTCGGTCGACGTTTCGGTCGAAGGTTCTTTCGACGTTTCCTTCGACGTTTCATCAGATTCTGTTGACGTGTCACCACCTCCGGCCTTGCCCTCAACAACCATCCCGCTCATCACCATCTCCACAAACGCGCTTTCCGTCATCTTCATCGCGGCGTCCGTCTGATACGATAAAAAAGAAAGTGTCAGTCTCGTATGGGCAATCAGGGAGGCGGAACGTGGTGATTGGGAAATACTCACCTTCGGGTTGTGCGCGTCCGTGTTGAGCATCACCACCGCGAACGCCAGGACGTACGCCTGGTCGGTGTGTGTGAATGTGCCAGGGTTACACGCGCAGAACCTACGCGCGAAGGTCTCCATCAAGCGGTCTATTTTTTGCGCCTCCCCCGGGACCCGGAACGGCGACACGAACAAACGCAACGCGGCGTCGAATGTGGAACCCGAAAACGCAAACGTCTCCGCGAAGGCTCGCATGACCGCGAGCGAGTCAACGTCGTCTGACCCGAGCAAAGCGCCGACCGATCCGGGGTCCAGGGTTCTGGCTTTCGTTTTGGAACCAGTTCCGTTTTTACCGAAATCGCCGCCGCCACGTTGGCGCAGAAAAAGCGCAGCGCGCTCGGGGAAGGACGAGTGCGCGGTGTCAATGCTCGTGCGGTTGGAAGCCGTAGCCGACGACTCGCCGGTACTACTACTCGCGTTGTCGTCGGTGACCGAAAACTCCATAACCCGCGCCAGCGTAACAACGTTGGGCCGGGTGTTGAACCCGTGCGTTGCCGACTCGAGGGACGCTTTCCGGTGTTTCATGTACGCAAACCGGTCACTTTCGGTTTTGTCACGAGCGCCCGCGCTCGTGGCCGTGGCCGAGTCGGTCACCGCGTTTGCCGCGGTTTCACTGGAAGAGTTAATAACCCCGTCTCCGTCGTCCACACCGACATCTCCCCGCGCGTGCCACGCGCGAAGGCTGCGAACCAGCGCCAAAACGCACTGCACGGCGCCGTCCCTGAATTTTTGTTGCTCACCAGCACCGGGCGCCATGGTGTTCGCGAGCGCCCCCACGGTTCGCTCGTAAAGGTTCTCCCCGCAAACGTCGCAGTCGTAGTTGACGAAGATATCCACCAAGACTTGCGGTTCGCTGGCGAAGGTACGCACCACTCGCAGGGCGGCGAGCTTCGATGTGTGGTTCGTCCTGCTGACAGACGAAGACCCACCCTCAAGAGGCCTCAACACCATTTTGGGGTAGAGCCGGCCGATTTCGGTTTTGTAGTGTGAACGCGCGTTCAGGGTGAGGCTCGCGAACGCGGCGCGCGCTAGGCTCGCCGTGGCGGCGGTCGCCGGGTCGGGTGTGGCGACCAACGGGGCGCTCGGTCGCGAACGTTCGGTCTTAACGCCCCAACCGACGTCGGGCGACGCGTACCCGCCCTCCGTGTCCACCGCGGCGACCAGGGCGTTGCGCAAGGGTTTGCGCAAGTCAGGCGCCAGCACTCGTAACCAGACTTTAGACCCCGGGCCGTCCAAAAGCAGGCGCAACACGTCGAGCGCAACCGCGCGCGTTCGAGCCTCGATTGCCGCGGATTTCACGAACGAGGCCGCCGCGGGCGTGAACGCGGTGGTCAACACGTGGAAAGGGTCTTGGCTTGATTCGCACTCGTTGTGCGTTGCGTTTTCGGGGTTACTAACGCGCTCGCACAGCAGCGTCACCACGCGCGTGGCGTCGTTTTGGGCGGCGGTGAGGACGGTGGGTTCGTGGTGGTTGGACTCAGGGTTGGACTCGTGAGACACGTGTTTGTTGCTATCGCCACCACGTGTGTCATCCCCATCACCGCGCGTATCCCCCCCGCCCGGGGTTCGAACCGAGGACCTCGAGACTAGTTCGAACCCGGCGCGTTTGAACACGGTGTTTATCAGTGACGTCGTCGCCGCCTTGGCGGTTTGCCGAACCTCCGCGTCCCCCGCGGTCACGGCGAGGCGGCAGAACACTTCGAGTGTTTTCGTCAGCGAAATCCCGGTGAGGGAAAAGTTGTCACTGACGGTGCACTGTACGAGCGCTTCAAGGAGCAACGAAAGCGTTTCTGTGTTCGCGGGGGACGCGTCCGTAACGGAGACGCCGCAGAGGGAACACGAAACCAGACACTCGATCAACGCACTACACGAGTCATTCCTCGTACCAGTCTCGAGTTGGGTACCCTTAGCAGTACCCTTAGCAGTAGTAGTACCAGTACCCGTATCGCTCGCCACCGCCGCAGGTTCGCCTCGCACCAGCCCGCTCTTGACGAGCGCCGAGAGCGACAAAAACGCCGGGTTCAAAATCGCGTGTGTTGTCTTTCCGAAGCGCGCCGCGTCCATCAACGCCCCGAGCGCGTACTCGGTGAGCTTTTGGTTGTCCACGGTGATCCCGCTGGTGGGAGCGGTGGCGACGTCGCACGCATCCAGAAAGAACCGGCAGGACTCTTTCAACACGTTCGTCTTGGCGAACGTCCACGGGGCGTTTTGCAAGATCTGTGCGATGGACGGCTTGACCAGTTGGTGAAGGATTGCGTTTTCGTCTTTTGCAGACGCGCCTCTACTCGTGTTCGCCTCTCCAGGCACGGGTGCGTGTTGTAGTTGCGGTGACCACGGCGTGTCCCTCACCGCTGGTACCGGAGGTATCGGAGGTGGTGCGTCGGAATCGCCACCCGCCGCGCGCGACCCACCGTCAACGGACGGTACCTCGGATGCCGTCTCATCAGTTGCCATCGCAGACGTCGTCTCGGATGGCATCTTTCTATTTCCGCAAACGCCCTCCGACGTCCTCCCGCGTCCGTACCGCGTACCCCGCGTGTGGCACGGGCGATTCACCCCGCGTCGCGCACCACGGTCGGCGGACGCGAAGCGCGCGACGCCCGCGAGGGTGGAAGTGCCTCGAGAGGAGGCACTTCGTAAGGGCGAAGCACGCCACACGTTCCAATAAGACTCCAATTTAAAGCACAGGCTGGTGCTTTTTCTTTTCAGTCTTGAAAAAGCAGTTATTCGTTTTTTGTCTCGTCACCGACGGACACACGTCCGCATTCGCCACATCGACCCCGCGCGGCGTGACCCTCGCGTCCGCACAGACCATGTCCCTCGTCGCGGTGTGTTCCGTTTCTTTGGTGGTTTCTGGGGCGTCAAAATACGACGCGTATGGGCAATCAGTCAGAAGAACAATCCCGATTTCGTCGATGGCCACGTCCAATCGCGATCGTCGTCGCGTCACGCCATCTAAAACTCGCGAAGTCGTCGTGTCCCGCGCGTTTTTCAACCGCGGGGGGGGCGACGAGTCGGGGCGTAGCGACGGTGAGCACAAAGAACAAACCCCTGCTAAACTCACCACCACGTTGTTGGCGCTCGCCGCGTCTGTGGTGGTGCTGACGCCGGTCGGGGTGACCGGCGATGGTAAAAACACGAATGTCGGATGGATGCATGTAGAAATCGCCTCGCCGCCCGCCGCGTACGCCAGCGAGTCCCCATCCCCATCGCCTGTGCGCAGTTTCGAGGTCCCGGCCTCCCTTGACCCGTGGAAGGACGGGCGCGCGAGGAAAGCGAACGAGCGCCGGCTCGCGGCGCAGAACGTGGACAAGGCGTTCCAACAAGAAGCGGAGCAGAGATTGGAAAACGAGCGTTTGGGCACGGCGTTTTACGCCAAGGCGGGGGCGGCTCGGCGCGCGCGGGCGGCGGCGGAGCGGGACGGGTTGAGTGGTGCTGAGGCGGATTTGATCGCAAACAAAGCCGGTGAAAAGGCTTTTGAAAACGCGCTCAAAGCGATCGACGATGAAACAATCGAACTGGACGCGTATGAGACGAGACAGAAACAACTTCGGGCGACGGCGGAGACGCGAAACGCGCAAGCGCTCGCCGCCGCCGCAGCGAGCGAGGCAGAGGAAACGAAACGAGCAGCCACGGAGGCGGAACGTGAAGAACTGCAGAAACAGTGCATAGGCGCGGACTCGCCCCTGAAAGCGCCAGGGTCGATCGTGTGCACGTGAGCAGGATAGGCTGGCGACAAAGCGAGGGGAAGGAGAGGTTGACTATCGCTTTTATCAAAACATATGAGAACTTTTTATCAGTCACCGGACGTCCTCGTCGTCAAACCCGAAGTAGCCGCGAATGGTGAATGGCTCTTGCTTGACCTCGGGCTCTTGCTTGATCTCGGGCTCTTGCTTGATATCGGGCTCGAGTTTGATATCGGGCGAACTCTCCGGCTCGCGCTTGACCCGCTTTGACCTCGGCCGAGTGGCGCGTGCCGTTTTGCACGCTGCGCACGTTCTCTTCCGCTTCCCGTGCGAGCAACCGGTGCACGCCACGCAGTCGTTTTTCACCTTCCCGTGAGGGCAGGGGTGGCACGCAGCGCACTTGCTTGTCACCTTCCCTTGGGGGCAGGGGTTGCACGCAGCGCACTTGATTTTCACCTTCCTTTGGGGGCAGGGGCTGCAGTCCGCGCAGCTGCCTTTCCGCTTCCCGGGCGGACAGGGGTTGCACGCAGCGCAGCTGTGTTTCACCTTCCCGTGCGGGCAGGGGTTGCAGTCCGCGCACCCGCTTTTCCGCTTGCCGTGCGGGCAAGGGGTGCACGCCGCGCACTGGTCCTTCCTCTTGCCGTGCGGACACTGCTTCATAACTCCCATCACTACTGATCGTTCGCCGGTCCGCGCGTACTACGACTGCGCTCGTACACGTCGTAGCTTTCTTTCGTGATGGGTGACTTTTTCGGTGGTTTCCGAGAATTTTTATTCGAAAACCATAAACCAACAACGACATTTCTCACCGGACCTCCTTGTCAGAGGAGGTCATCCCCAACACGCAACGCGCGTTGTCGTCGTCCGCACGTTTTTCGTCCACCGCGTCTGTCTTCGCGTGGCCGTCCTCCGTGTGCCGTTCGTCCGTACCGAGCATAGGGCGTTGCCGCGTCTAACGTTCGAGGTCTCCGAGTTTGCGTCGGATTTGAAAAACCGCCCGTTCGCGAGCGGATTTTCCCTCGCCGAAACCGTGCATGGTCCCCGCCGTCCCGAACGCCTTCCCCGCGTCACGTGCGGCGATGAGCGTGACGTACGCCGCGGTCGGCCGGGCGAGTCGCGCGATGGCGAGTAGGGTCAAACAAGCACCATGCGCGGGTGGGTGTCCCTTCGGTGGGTCGGTGTACGCCGCGCGTCTCACCGGTACCAGCGGCGTTTCCAAGACGGCCCCATTCGCGAATGTTTCTTCCCGGAGAGGCGTCGCGGCGACCTGCCTCAACGCCTCTAACCGTGAGTTTGTTTCGTCCAATTCGCGAATCGTGTCGCACGGACACGGTAACGCTGGCAAGGGAGGCGTGGTGTGGGTACCCGCGACAGCGGGGGTCGGCGGCGGCGGAGGAGGAATGGGAGGCGGGAGGGCGTTCGAGACAACCGCGGGCGCCGGCTCCGGCGCCGGCGCCGGCGCGGGCGCCTCCCCCCCCCAGCAGTACGGTACGCCGCAGCAGCCGAACGGCGGTGCCGCGTACCGCCCTGCCCAAAACAGCTCGTCTACGCAGCAACAACAACAACGACGACCTCCGTCTGCTGCTCCGCCCGGTTCTCAAAACCAACCCGGCGTCGGTTCGAGTTCGAATTCGAATTCGCATTCGCAGTCTGTTCAACCTCCCACTTCGGCGCCGCCGTCGCCGTCTCCACAAAACGGCCCCCGGATCTTCGTGGATTTCGCGGTGTACAAATCCAAAGCCGCGGTGAAGTTCGGGGTGATAAAACCCACCTTCGAGGTAACACAAGCCACGGGGACGAAACAAAAGGTACGGCCTTGCGCGTTTCCCAAATCCCGCCTCCCTGTTTTACCGAAGCTGGTGACTGTTTGTCCATACTTCGCGATATACGAGACTGACACTTTTTTTTTACAATAAAGAAACGCGACGGCGGGTTGTTGTTGGAGTTCGCGCCGGCGGTCGGACAAAGAGCGTACGACTGGGGAAACAAACAGGTACGTGTTGCATTTTCCAAATCCGTCAACACACTGTTTTACCGAAGCTGGTGACTGTTGTCCATACATCGCGATATACAAGACTGACACTTTCTTTTATTCATCACAGTCGATTCTTCTCTCCCCGCTTGAGCTCGTGGAGCTTTGCGAAACCCTGGCGGTGCTCGGTAAGGGGGTTGTTTTTTTCCACGACCCCGGGATGGGCACGGCGAAGCAAGGCACGATGACGAAATCACTCAAAGCGGAACCCATGCCGGACGGGAGCGGGGGGGTTTTTCTGAACCTGAGCACCAGCACGGGCGCCAAACTCAACGTCGCCGTGAGTTTCGCCGAGTTTTGCGTGCTGCGCAACCTGACGCAGGTACGCGTAGGGGCTTTCCCAAATCCAAAGACTGCGGTTACGCAAGTCTTACCACTACAACAAGTGCACCCCCGAGTACAAGACTGTTTGCGCACTGTACGAAAATCGCCCAGCACGAGACTCAAGACGTTAACCCCTTTTCATTCACAATCGCAGTACCTCGTGCCGCGGCTCATGGGCTTCGACGAGGTGTTTAAAGGGTAAAGCGTGACTTGACGGGCGGTGGTGTAAGAGACGCGGACCCAATTATTTTCGTCATGCATTTTCTTTTGTTTTTGTTATGTACAATCGTCTCGCGCGCGGTCGTCCCGTTTCCGCGCGGTTTGGGAGCAATACGCGTCAGCGGTTTCGTCGTCACACCGCGCCGGCATCTTTGAGAATATGAACAATCGCCTCGCGGCCCCAAAGAGCGGCGATGCACAGCGGCGTCCCGCCGTTATCCGCCGCCTTGTTGACGTCCGCGCTCGCCTCGATCAGCGCCCGCACAACCGTCTCGTGGCCGTTTTGAGCGGCCATGCACAGCGGCGTCACGCCGTTATCCCTCGCCATGTTGACGTCCGCGCCCAACTCGATCAGCGCCCGCACTACCGTCTCGTGGCCGTTTTGAGCGGCGATGCACAGCGGCGTCACGCCGTTATCCCTCGCCATGTTGACGTCCGCGCCGAACTCGATAAGCGCCCGCACCACCGTCTCGTGGCCCAATTCAGCGGCGATGAACAACGCATTCTCGGCAAGTGGGCAGCCGTTCGCGCGCGCCCACTGCAGCACCTCGAGGTGCCCTCCCTCCGCCGCATCCGAGCACGTGTCTCCATCCCACAGGCAGTCGTTCTCGCGCGCCCATTGTAGCACCTCGAGGTGCCCGCACGCCGCCGCCAGTGAGCACGTCTCTTCGTGCCACGGGCACCCGTTCGTGCGCGCCCACTGCAGCACCTCGAGATGTCCTCCCTCCGCCGCATACATGCACGTGTCTCCGTCCCACGGGCAGCCGTTCGCGCGCGCCCACTGCAGCACCTCGAGGTGCCCGCGCCTTGCCGCCAGTGAGCACGTCTCCTCGTCCCACGGGCAGCCGTTCGCGTGCGCCCACTGCAGCACCTCGAGGTGCCCGCCTCTTGCCGCATACATGCACGTCTCCTCGTCCCACGGGCAGCCGTTCGCGCGCGCCCACTGCAACACCTCGAGATGCCCGCACGCCGCCGCCAGTGAGCACGTCTCTTCGTGCCACAGGCAGCCGTTCGCGCGCAGCCACTGCAGCACCTCGAGGTGCCTGCCAAATGCCGCGTACGAGCACGTGTCCTTGTCCCACGGTGTGCCGTCCGCGCGCAAAACCTTCAACTCTTCGAGCTGTCCGCTCCTCGCAGCTGCCGCACAAAGGTATTCTT
>Ga0115007_10001629_pt1 | contig 14284 bp, 14 predicted proteins | sample ArcOceMetagenome_2_FD_87166 | JGI IMG/M metagenome (GOLD analysis project Ga0115007, IMG submission 87166) | Marine eukaryotic phytoplankton communities from Arctic Ocean - Arctic Ocean ARC135M Metagenome | ecosystem: Environmental > Aquatic > Marine > Oceanic | place: Arctic Ocean | collected... | reverse complement strand
TCCACCTCGTTTTAGCGGAATACCATCAGTCCACTTCTTTAGTGCATCCGCTCCTAGCTCCGCAGTCATTTCAGTTTCTATGAAACCTGGTGTTATTACATTGCATCTTATTCCTCTGCTGCCAAGCTCTTTAGCCATTGATTTGGAAAACCCAACTATTCCTGCTTTAGAAGCTGCATAGTTGCTTTGTCCTGCATTACCCATTACTCCTACTACACTACTCATATTTATAATACTGCCATTTTTCTGCTTTAGAAAAGTGCGGAGACTTGCCTTGGTAAGGTTAAATACTGATTTAAGATTCACATTCATTACCTCGTCCCACTGCTCCTCACTCATTCTCATAAGCAGATTATCTCGGGTTATCCCAGCATTATTTATAAGTATATCTATCTGTCCAAACTCTGCTACCACATCATCTATAAACTTTTGAGAAGACTCAAAATCAGCTGCGTTACTTTGAAAACCTTTTACTTTGACACCATAGGTTGTAGACAACTCTTTTTCTAAAGCATTTGCTTTCTCTATAGAACTCGCATAGCTAAATGCGATATTACATCCTTCAGAAGCATATTTTTCTGCTATTCCTTTACCTATCCCACGGCTAGCACCTGTGATAACTGCTGTTTTATTTTCTAATAGTTTCATCTTGGTCTTTTGGTTGCTGACAAAGGTATTGCATGTTGGCATAATATATAGAATGAGTATTCTAAATTTAAAGAAAACTATTTACACCTTAGCAACGTTCGGTAAATATGAGTTTTTATTGTATCAAAACCGTTCAAAAGCTTCCTATTTCATTGGAAGATGCTTGGGATTTTTTTTCATCTCCAAAAAATTTAAGTAAAATCACACCCAAGGAGATGGGTTTTGAGATTACTAATGACCCGGATCCTGAAATGTTTCAAGGACAAATAATTACGTACACAGTAAAACCTATTTTGGGTATAAAAATGCCTTGGATGACTGAAATAACTACTGTAGATGAGGGTAAGTACTTTGTAGATGAGCAGCGTTTTGGGCCGTATGCTATGTGGCATCATCGTCATTCGTTTCTAGAAATAGATGGAGGAGTACAAATGAATGATGAAGTGAACTATAAGCTACCTTTTGGAATATTAGGCACTATAGCCCACAGTCTATTTGTAAAAAATAAACTAAAAGGAATTTTTGACTATCGTGAAAAGATATTGGTAGAACGTTTCGGAGAAATGAAATAGGCTAGGCTTTACCTTTTTTCAACTCAAAATGAAAAGGTAAAAACTGACTTACGTCTTCTGCCACGTATACATTTTCGGCTCCATCCCACATCCATATTTTAATAGGACTTTTTTGTCTGGTTTGTATGTCGCTTATTACCTGAAGGCATCCGGCACACGGTACTAACATCTTTGGCACCTCATATTTGGTAGATGTAGCATATACAGCTATTTCATTAACAGGATTTACCTCTAAGGTTTTAGCACTTTCGAACAAGGCTACTCGCTCTGCACAAAGACCGGATGGAAATGACGCATTTTCTTGGTTGCTACCTAACCCTATATGCCCATCAGTATGTAGTACTGAGCACCCCACATAAAACTCTGAATAGGGAGCATAACTTTGCTCACTCGCTAGTTTAGCTTGCTCTACAAAAGCTTGCTTATCTGCTGATAATTCATCGAATTTCAACTCAGCTATTTTTACTACTTTCTCCATTAGAATTCCCTTAGGCGTGCAATATCCACATATTTTAATTACCAATTGGTAAAGGGTCAAATTAATGTAGGTTTGACACAAAGTATATATGAAAAAAATTGTAGTTTTTGGTGCTGGTTTATCTGCCACGTATCTAATCAAATATTTAGAAGATAATGCTCAAGCTTGTGGATGGGAATTGACCATAATAGATAGAGATGTAGAATTAGCCAAGTCTAAATGCCACCTCCCAAATACAGTTTGTATAGAACTAGATATAAATGACAATGAAAAAGTAGCCGCAGAAATAGATGGCAGCAGCCTTGTAGTTAGTATGCTCCCAGCATCATTGCACTTTACTATAGCCAAAATATGTCTTGCACAGGGTATACATCTTGCTACAGCATCTTACCTATCAGATGAAATAGAGGCACTAGAAACTGAGGTTTCTAAAAAAGGATTAATCTTTCTAAATGAGTGCGGTCTAGATCCTGGCATAGACCATCTCTCTGCTATGAAATTACTAAATGATATACGTGCTAAAGGGAATAAAATCACTGAATTCGAAAGTTTTACCGGTGGTCTAGTAGCACCAGACTGCGAAGACAACCCGTGGAAGTATAAATTTACATGGAATCCCAGAAATGCAGTATTGGCAGGAAGCGGAGGAGCAGTAAAGTTTATTCATAATGACCAATACAAGTTTATACCATATCATAGAGTGTTTAGACGCACCGAGTTAGTCACAATAGATGGTTATGGGAAATTTGAAGGATATGCTAATAGAGATAGCTTAAAATACAGAGAGAACTACGGACTAAGTGATGTAAGAACTATGTATAGAGGTACGTTCAGAAGACCAGGATTCTCTAAAGCTTGGAACTGTTTCGTACAATTAGGAGCAACTGACGATAGCTATATACTTCCGCATAGCTCTTCTATGACCCACAGAGAATTTACAAATACCTTTCTCGCCTACCATCCTACTGATAGTGTAGAATTAAAATTGAAATCCTATTTGAGAATAGAGCAAGATGACATCTATTTATGGGAAAAGTTAGAAAGCACTGACATGTTTAGTGATGCTGCTATCGGATTAGAGAAAGACTCTACCCCAGCTCAGATTTTACAACATATTTTAGAGAAAAAATGGTCGCTTAAAGATACTGATAGAGATATGATAGTCATGTGGCATAAGGTGAGCTATACTGATGGAACTAAAGAAGGATGTATCGAAAGTAGCTTAGTGTGCGAAGGAGAAGATAGAGTACATACAGCTATGGCTAAAACTGTGGGTCTACCATTAGCAATAGCGTGTAAACTAATACTAAACGGAGAAATAGAGCATGTAGGATGCTTGCTGCCTACTACTTCAGATTTCTACATTCCTATCTTACGCGAACTTGCAGATTTAGGAATTAAATTTGTAGAGAAAGAGGTCTAGGGAATGGTCACAGAATCTCGTGCCGCTGTATAAAAGCAGAATACACCTAAACCTTGTTCCACATTCCCATTTTGCCGAGACACGCTAGATAGAGGTCCTCCATAGATGTGTGTATTTTCCAGTAAATTAATATAGTAGCTATACATAGTCTCCGAGACAGAGTTTACTTGAAGAAGTATGTCTTCGGGAATGTATCCAGAAGTGTACAAGGTCGATTTTGCTATTTGAATTTCAAATTGACGCCTAGTACCATTGAGCAACTCATCGCTGAATAAAGAATAGCTTGATGAGTTATTGTACGTCAGTATATTACTAAAAAAGAGTTTATCTGTACTGCTAAAATCTAATGCTTTGGTAGCTTCTACCGGAAAAGGTCCGTTAACTTCTTTCCCTTTTGACTTTAGTTGCAAAAAATATTTATTGGATTCTGTTGGATCCTTCAGAGTAAATATAATCTTGAGAATGTCTCCATTATCTATAAATGTATCTATAGCTATATCTGGAGACAATATAGGTACCTCATCAGTAGCTCTTACTGTAGCATAGTCTTCATAGGAAAGCTCTAGTGTATATTTTTCACCCTTTAAGCAATGCAGAGGAAGGTTTATGGTCCCGTTTATCACGTCAGTTTTGTTGTTATAAATGGGTGTTTCATCAATCTTTAGTAATACATGAGCCTCACCATTGAGGGTTTGCTCCAGTGGGTCAGAAAGTGTATTTACAGAAGTAGATAGTAAAATAATAAAGCTAGAGTCGGCTTCTAAAAAAGTATTCAATACCAGCTTTTTAGTAAAATCTGCATCGTCCAGATCTATCTCCTTTTCGCAAGAGATAAGCAATATTAAAAGTGCTACATAACTCCAATACTTCATATTTTTATAGAATATTTTAACATGGGGAGTATGGGTAAGTAAGACCTGAGTTTTAGTGTTGGATTAGCCTCATCATCCAGTCCTAAGTATACCATAAAGGGATTTAGCTGATTATAAACATTGTACACTCCTACCACAAGATTGGAAATATATCGTTTATGCTTTCGCTCCCGTAAATAGGAAATATCCAGATGATGATTAGCTGGGAGTCTGAAATTATTTATTTTATCAAACTCATCTACCACCACTTCTTCTCCATTTAAATGGGTAACATATCTACCTGTAGGTATGGTTATAGGATTACCGCTAGCATAGTTAAAACTGACGAGGAATTTATCCTGTTTGGTAAAACGATACTGAGCCAATACACTGAGGCTATGGGGTCTATCATACTTAGAGTAATACTCTACCGCATCATTTATAAGCTCTACCGTACGTTTACTGCGACTATACGTATAGGATAGATAAAGGTTATATTTTTTATAATTAGCTTTAGTAGCAAGCTCTAGACCGTATGCTCTACCAGATCCATTGCTTAAGTTAGCTTCCCACTGATCATCTGTAAGAAGCTGTGCTCCATTCTGATGTTCTAATATGTTTCTATAGAATTTACTAAACATGCCCGCTTCTACTTCCCAATTTTTATATTTTACAATATATTTAGTGCTCAGTTGAGTAGCATTTAGTGGTTGCAGTGTTGAGGTAACAGGTAACCAAACATCGATTGGTAATCCTAAATTATTATTAGGCACTAAGTGTACGAACTGATTGGCTACAGAGAGACTCAATCTAAGCTGCTGCTTACTACTCAAATTTTGCATTAGCAGTAACTTCGGTTGTATGCGGACGAAATTCTTGTTTTCGGCAGTAAACTGAGATAGCTTAAAACCATACTCCACATTACCCCCCTCAAAATACGATTTATTCTCAGCATACATATAATACTCTTGTGAAGTCAACTGCCTACTAACAAGTAGAGAGTCAAATTTATTAACCAAATTTTCTGTCACGTACTGTCTCTCAAATGGATTAAAAACGTAGTTCACTAAGCCAATTCCTGCTTTAAGAATATTTTGTCTACTCAATACAAAATCAAGGTCTACAGACACTCTTTGTTCTTGCAGTCCATTTTTATAGCTAGATTTATTACTATTAAAACTATTCACCTTAGTGACGGCATACAAATCACTAAAAGTTAAATTATAACTACTAGAAGACGCCTCTACTGCTAAAAACAGACGACTACTTATAGCATAATTATATTGTATCCCTGCTAATACATTTCTCCATCCTATAGAACCTTTGGTTTCTTCGGTGGTTTGATCTAAATCATCAAAAACTGACTTTGTGATAAAGTTTAGTTGGTCTCCCCCATTATAGGCCGAGAAACTAACTTGATGTGCATCGTTAATTCTATAATGAATCTTGGCAAATAAGTCATACGACCATAAGGCTGTCCTATCATCCTTATTGGGGTTATTATAAATAATACTATGGAGTGGCTGTGTGAAAATATCTGCATAAGTTCGTCTAGCCGACACAGAATAACTTAACTTATTTTTAATAATAGGTCCATTTACAGAAAGGCTACTAGACAACACGCCAATATCTGCAATGAACTCGGTCTTTTGCTTATTCCCATTATTTAAATTTACATCTATTACACTACTTAGTCTACTGCTATACTTAGATGGAAAGGCATCTTTATGTACTTTAATACTATTAATCGTAGAAGCATTGAAAATAGAAAATAAGCCCAACATATGAAAGGTATTATAGACAGGAATTCCATCTAGTAAGGTGAAATTCTGATCAGGACTGCCACCACGCACCACCAGTCCTTGCTCCCCAAAAGTAACATTTTGGATACCTGGAAGTAGTTTAACTCTACTTAGTGCATCAGCCTCCCCTACTATAGTGGGCATATCTGTCTCTTGAGGTTTCACTTCGTCAAATCCTCTTAGAGCTATTGCACTATCTATTTTTACTACACTCACTTCGGGTAAATACTCTATTGGCTTCACGTGTATCAATAGATGGGTATTCTCCAGCACTACCAATTCGTCAGAGTATAATTGATATTTAGGATGGTAAACCAATATATTGAGAAGACTATCTGTTGTATAAATCCTAAACAGACCATTTTTATCTGTTATTGTATTTATTACCTTATTATTTAATGAAATAGAAGCTTCAGCTATTCTCTCGCCAGAGCCAGATTCTAATAAAGTGCCATACACATAATAGCCTTTCACTTTAAATAAATTTATGGTAGTGGAGTCCACAAAACTATAGTCTACTTCGCACTGAGTCCTTAGCATAGTGAGCACCTGACCAAGAGTAGTATTACGAGTTTTAATGGAAAATTTGAATTTATCTACGAGTGTATTTTTATAGTTAAAATGAACACCACTTTTATCTGAAATAGTGGCCAAACACTTTCTCAAAGCTTCGTCACACGATATCTCCGCGATTTTTATATCCAATGGTGATTGAGCATAAGTAGCCTCATTCCAAAATAAAACAAATAAAAAAAATGGTATACCGAAGAGATATTTCAATCTCGGCAAAGTACTACAATAGATTATTGCAATACAATAGTGCCATCAATTAATGCAAAACTTTTACCTGACACATCGTTTAAGATACGAATACATTCTGATAAATTGTCTTTTGGCAGACTTACTGTGTAGTGCTCTTTGAGCAATCTATTAGTCACCTTATATTTTACATTATATACAAGCTCCAACTGGTTTAAGATATAAGCCATTGGCACATCAGAGCAATCAATTCTGCCTTTATCCCAAGTACTTATTTTAGAGAAAGCACTTAGATTTACAACTCCATTTTGTACTATTAGCCTATCACCTGGTTTTAGTACTAGTTCTTCTGAGTTATTCGTATATGCAATAGAACCTTCTTCTAACTCTATCAGCATAAAATCTGTATTCTCAGCAGAGAATACATTAAATCTAGTTCCCAAAACCTCAATATCGCCATTGGCGGTATGCACTATGAATGGCAACTTGGCTTTTGCTACACTAAAGTATGCTTGGCCAGTGAGAGTTACTTCTCTACTTTTTTCACCAAATCTTTTAGCATACAGCACTTCCGAGTTTTCATCTAAAACCACATTAGTATTATCTACTAAATGTAAATTACTAATTTTATCTTTACTAGAAAACGAAACATTAGTAGAACCAAAAAACCACAATGAAACAGAAAAAGCCACAAGAATGGTGACACTTGCAGCTATTTTTAGCCAATCAAAGCCTAAAGTCTTCCTAGGTACTTTCACCTGGTTTTTAAAATTATGCCACGATACCCCGGTTTCTGAGGCATCAAAGTCATAACTTAATTGGTTGGTTAGTTGCCAAATCTTTTTGTATACATCAAAACTTTCAGATAGCTGAGGAGATGACTGAATTTCATTTTCGAAATTCAATTTTTCCTCTTCTGACATGTTGCCAGAAAGGTAAATATGAATGCTATCTTCTAGTTTATTCGGCATTAAATTTCGCTATTTACCGTCATTTTAAGATACGATAAAGTCTGCTTATTGTAGTCACTTTCAAGTAACCACGTGTTAATTTCTTCAGATTCTTGAGGTGTGCACTTTCCTACTAGAAACTTAATGAGTATGTTAGATTCCCAAAGCATAATTTTTACTTGATTTATAAGGTATACAATTAGTTCAACCATTACCCTTAGTCTAACTTTAGTTTTTTTCTAAAAATTTTCAAAGCCTTGGTCATTTGGGCCTCTACTGTCTTCGGCGAGATATCTAGTAGTGTGCTTATTTCCTTATAACTAAGTTGATCTATCCTACTCATTGCAAAAATCTGTTGACATTTGGGAGGCAAAGTATTCATGATTTTCGTGAGAATATGTTCTTGCTCTTTTTCTAGTAGATTATGATCTGCACTAAACTTACTGGGCTTATCGTGTGGTAATATATCTACAGTCACCAGCTTCTTTTTCTTATTATAATTATAGCTTTTGTTTTTTACAGCTTGAAACAAGTATGATTTCAATTCATCATTCAGCTCGAGCATATCTCTTTTCTGCCATACAGATATAAATACATCATTGACTATTTCCATAGCATCAGAATCGCTGTGAGTGAGGTATGCGGCAAACTTGACCAACGAAGGATGGTATTTTTTATAGATAGTCTCGAATCCTAAGTGCTTCAACTCCATTGGTTATATAGAAGGGCAAATCTAGTTAAACCATGAACGTTATCACTTGCTTAATTATTTGTTAGGAATAGTATTTATTAATTTTAAATTTGCACTCCACTAAAAAGGGTCGGATGGCCGAGTGGCTAGGCTCAGCTCTGCAAAAGCTGCTACACCGGTTCGAATCCGGTTCCGACCTCAAAAATAAAAGACTAACGTTCAGAATGTTAGTCTTTTTTTATGCCTCTATTTTTTTTGATAGCAATATTTAGATTTAGAAAGAATTTCGGAGAATTCTCTTAAATTATAAATCTGTTATAAACGAGCAGTATAATACAGTACCAATAAAATAAACATAAAAAGACCCAGTAATGATAATATTACTGGGTCTTTTTATGTGATCTTATCCTAACTAAACTATATAGCTAACTTAGAATGAGATAGTAAAGTATATATCATTCGTCAGATATTCTGACTACATTAAATTTCCCTTCAGTCACATTTACAGAGTTGGTACCAATTTTTACCATACCAGAGAAGGTTCCTTTCACTTTGGACCCCACTGCTCCGTATTCAGTTATAATAGCTGTAAATGCAGAGTTATCAGCACTATACTCTTGACGTCTTATATCTCCTATGGTTCCAGTACCACAATCAAACCTAAGTCCACCGTCATTATGAGTTGTAAAAGTATCCGCTAGATTACCTGGAAATTTCAAATTAAAATCTGCATCGCCATTTACAGGGTCGTTTCCTTTTACAAAGAGAAGTGTTGTGTTAGATGTAGCATTATAAACTGCAAACGATTCTTCATCCGAAAGATTAAGATCATAGAGTACTAAACCCACTTTCATTTGATTAAATACTGTTCTAGTTACAATAGTATCTGCACTATCAGAAGTAGTTGGCTTAGTTACGGGGTCTGTACCGCATCCTGTAGTGCCAAACATTGTAGCTATAGATACAATGGACAAAATGATTATTGTGATATTTTTCATGATTTGAATGCAATAATACAAATGCTTTTTGAAAAATAAGAGAAGCTACTGAAAGATATTACACTAAAACGACTTGTTAAATAATCGTATTGGGAAGAAGTGTTTCGCTAGAAGTATAATTCAAAAGTATTCCGTTTCCATTGCCCTCATAAGTCATTTTATTCTCTCTTACCGCTAAGTATGTATTTTCCGGTAAGCAAAGCACTCTTTTATCTTGGTTTGCAGCTAGATACTCTTTTAACCTTTGCAGACGTGACTCACCACCGTGATTTGCCAAAGTCTCATCTGTATAGTGTGGGTTGATTTGGTCCTCAATAAGATTCAATGCCTCAAAGCTTTGTAGCTCTACTATAGGCATATCATTAGTAGTACATATAGTTGGGCTAGCTATATTAGACCCAGCACTCCAACCTATATAAGGTACCTCATCATTAACTCGATTCCTGATGTGCTCTATTAGATTTTTGTCTTGCAGAGTTTTTAATAGATGAAATGTATTTCCTCCACCTACAAAAATGGCAGAAGCATTTTGCAGGGCTTCTATATCATTTTCACAGTCGTCTATATTAGTAACCTGTATACCTACTTCAGCTAGAGCATTGTTTACCTTATCGGTATACTCGGCATAGCTAAAACCTACTCCGGCGTAGGGTATAAAAACTATTTGCTTTGAGTTTTCAGCTACAGCAGATGCAATGATGCTTTTGCACCATTGCATATACTGCTCACCAAAATTTGTTGAATTGCTAAGTAAAAGAAGGTTTCTCACTTCAGTGATATTACTCTGTTACTATTTCCAATAACTCTACTTCGAATACTAAAGTAGCATTAGCTGGTATAGGACCTTGGGCACGTGGGCCATATCCTAGATTAGATGGTATTAGAAGTTCCCACTTAGATCCTACTGGCATCATAGTAAGAGCTTCTGTCCATCCTGGAATAACCTGATTTGCAGCAAATACAGTTGGCTCTCCTCTTTCTACCGAACTATCGAAAACAGTACCGTCTGTAAGTTTACCTGTGTAGTGCACCTTTACTTTGTCTTCTTTTAGTGGTTTCGGGCCGTTACCTTCTGTTATTACTGAATATTGTAATCCAGACTCTGTAACACTTACACCATCTTTAGCTTTGTTTTCATTAAGGAATATATCTTCTTCAGCTTTAGCATCTGCAGCTTTCGCTTCATCTATCTTGCTGAAATATGCTTGCATAAATGCACTTGCCTCTTCCTCATTTATTTCTACTTCTTTATCTTCAAAAGCTCTCTGCATTCCTACCAAGAATGACTTATGATCTACTACGCTTACACCGCCTTTGGATTTGAGACCTTTAGCATAGCTATGACCTAATAAGTAACTTACGGAATCTAACTCATTAGAAAGTTCTGTTGCTTTAGAAGTATCTACAGTTACTCCTGACTGGCTGCACGCACTAAAAATAAATGCGATTGAAGCTAAAATTAAAATTTGTTTCATGTATTTTTATTAAAGTTATTGTTAAATGGATTCTAAAGAAACCCCCGCATATAGCTCGTTTCTTCTTTCTGTAATCTCTTTATCTTCTCGATATGAATCATAGTCGGTAGGTTTATCTACCAATCCATTAGGTCCTATTTCTACAACTCTATCGGCTATACTCTGGATAAAGTGGTGGTCATGGGAAGTAAATAATACAGCGCCCTTGTAGTCTTTAAGACTATTGTTAAACGCCGTAATAGCTTCTAAGTCTAAGTGGTTTAATGGTTCGTCTAGCATCAACATATTTGGATTACTGAGCATAAGCCTAGAAATCATGCATCTTACTTTTTCACCTCCACTCAAAACATTACACTCTTTCAATGCTTCATCTCCACTAAATAGCATTTTACCTAAAAAGCCACGGATAAAAGTTTCATCCTTTTCTTCGGAATATTGTCTTAGCCAATCTACCAAGCTTAATTTGGATTGAAAATACTCGTCATTATGATTTGGTAAATAGGCAGGATTAATAGTAATACCCCATTCGAATGAACCTGAATCTGGCTGTATTTCGCCATTCAAAACTTGGTAAAATTTAGAAGTAATGATACTATGCTTAGAGTATAAAAAAACCTTGTCGCCTTTATTTAAACTAAAGCTAATGTCTCTAAAATAGGGCTCTAGCGTTAATCCTGTTACGTTAAGTATTTGGTCTCCCGCTTCTCTTTCTTGTACAAATATGATGGCAGGATATTTTCTGCTAGACGGCTTGATTTCATCCATATTTAGATTTTCCAGCATCTTTTTACGAGATGTTGCCTGCTTAGATTTTTTTACATTGGCACTAAACCTAGCTATAAAGTCTTGAAGTTCTTTCTTACGCTCTTCAGATTTTTTATTTTGATTTTGCTGTTGTCTTAATGCTAACTGAGAACTCTCGTACCAGAAAGTATAGTTACCACCAAATTGACTTATTTTTTTGAAATCTATATCTACTACCTGAGTACATACAGAGTCTAGAAAGTGCCTATCGTGAGATACTACTATTACTAGGTTAGGAAAATTGATAATGAAATTTTCTAGCCAAGCTACAGTTTCTATATCCAAATCATTTGTAGGCTCATCCATTACTAGTATATCTGGATTACCAAAAAGGGTCTGTGCTATCAGCACTCTAACCTTCTCATTACCACTTAAATCTTTCATAAGCATATGATGCTTATCAGAACCTATCCCAAGACCTTCTAGTAATTCACCTCCTTCACTCTCAGCCATCCATCCGTTCATTTCGGCGAACTTTTCTTCTAGTTCAGAAGCTTTAATACCATCTTCTTCATTAAAATCTGGTTTGGCATAGAGCTCATCTTTTGCTAGCATAATGGCATACATCTCTGTGTGCCCTTGCATTACTGTATTTAATACAGGAAACTCGTCATACTTAAAGTGATCTTGGCTTAATACCGCCATACGCTTGCCTTTTTCTATAGACACATGTCCAGATGTAGATTCCATCTCACCTGTAAGTACTTTTAAAAATGTGGATTTACCTGCTCCATTGGCACCTATTATACCGTAACAGTTGTTAGTGGTAAATTTTAGGTTAACCTCGTCAAATAGTACTCTTTTTCCGAATCGAATAGATAAATCGTTTACTGTAATCATTACTTGCTAAAAGGCTGCAATATTAGGCGTTTATATTGGGAAACTGGAATAGTTAGGCTATTATTGACTACGAAAAAAGTGTATCATCTACTTTAACGTCTAAAACGAATAATAACAATGAATAATACAGCAACAATAATCTTGGGTATAGCCTTAGCTATAACTATGTGGGGAATGGGTCTAAACCTAGTTATAAATGATTTTAAAAGGGTCTTGAGAAGTCCAAAATTGGTTCTTTTGGGATTACTTAATCAGTTGATTCTACTTCCTTTAATAGCATACCTATTAGTATCATTACTACCAGCTTCGCCAGAAGTAGCTGTGGGTATTATGATACTATCTGCTAGTCCGGGCGGACCTACCTCTAATCTGCTCTCTCTTTTAGCGAAAGCAGACACCGCATTATCTGTAACTCTAACCGCTATTACTAGTGTGGTTACCATATTCACCATCCCGTTCATAGTCAATATAGCTCTAGAGCATTTTGGAGGCCTATCTCAACTTATACAGCTGCCCATATTAGAAACTATTTTGAAGATGTTGCTCATAGTAATAGCACCCATGTTTCTGGGTATGATAATTAAAAGGTATGCTCCCTCATTTTCACAGAGAATGGAGCGTCCCATCAGGATTATATCCGTATCGCTACTCACCCTTATAATAGTAGGTATAGTCATCAAAGAAAAAGAAAATATTGTTTCCTACTTCGCAGATGCAGGATTACTTGCCCTAGCATTGAATGTGATAACCATCTGCCTTGGATTACTCACAGCACGTGTATTTAACTTAGGAAAAAAGTCAGGCGTCACCATAGCTTTAGAATCTGGCATACAGAACGGAACAATGGCACTATTTATAGCGGGTACTCTTCTATCTAATCCCGCATACGGTATAGCTCCGGCAGTATATAGTCTCATAATGTATATCACTGGAGGAATGCTAGTAATGTACGCTCTTAGAAAATAAAATATATTCTCCACCTAATATTTGTTTAACTTTGTAGGATATAAGTGAGATAAAAATGGCTTTCATATTTATTTTAAAGAGCTTTTGCCAAAGCGGTCTCCTGTAATTATTCAACACATTTTTTTATAAACACAATGAACATTTTCGTAGCAAGTTTGCCATTCAGTGCAGACGACCAAGACCTTAGAGAGATTTTCGAGCCATTTGGCGAGGTAACATCTGCTAAAGTAATTTTTGACCGAGACAGAAACAGATCCAAAGGATTTGGTTTTGTAGAGATGGCTGAAGATGCTGATGCACAAAAAGCTATATCTGAACTAAACGAGTCTTCTTATGAAGGAAGAGACCTAGTAGTAAAGATAGCAGAAGACAGACCACAGAAAAACGATAGATATTAATACAATATTTAATCGATTCTAATGGATAGCCCAAGACAACAGTCTTGGGCTTTTTTTATGCACTTAGTTTAAGATTCAGAAACGGATGTTAGACTATATTTATCTCCTAGCTACTTCTTGCAGGTAAGTCTCCAGTTGTAGAGCTATCTTATCCCAGCTAAAGCTAGTACGAGCTATTTCTAGTCCTTGATCTCCTACTGATTGCCTCTTAGCAGTATCTGATAGTAGGGTATTTACTTCTAGAATAAATTTTTCTTTTTCCTCAGCCATTATCACGCCTTGTCCGCTTGCTATCTGTAGGCCTTCGAAACCGATGTGAGTACATACCGTAGGTACTCCCATGGCCATAGCTTCTAGCACTTTGTTCTGAGTGCCAGCACCAAATCTAAGCGGATCTATTACTACACTTGCTTCAGCGTACATGTCCTTCAGGTCAGGAATAAAACCAGTGACCTTTATCCTATCATTTGCCAGTTTTTTAACAGCATCTACAGGTCGCTGTCCTGCTATTATAAATTTAGTATTTGGATTAACATCTGATATAGCTGGCCACATCTCTTTTACGAAGTATTGTACTGCATCTACATTAGGAGCATAGTCCATATTGCCCGTAAATAGTAGCGTATGAT
>Ga0115007_10001627_pt1 | contig 14297 bp, 9 predicted proteins | sample ArcOceMetagenome_2_FD_87166 | JGI IMG/M metagenome (GOLD analysis project Ga0115007, IMG submission 87166) | Marine eukaryotic phytoplankton communities from Arctic Ocean - Arctic Ocean ARC135M Metagenome | ecosystem: Environmental > Aquatic > Marine > Oceanic | place: Arctic Ocean | collected... | reverse complement strand
TGAGTCGTGCGTGTATCAAGAGCGTGGTGAGCGTCGGTTTCTTATAAACTCAAAATTAAAAGAAATGGAATCGTAACCTGATATTGTCTACGCGTGATTCATCTTCTTCTTCTTCTTCTTCTTCTTCTTGGTCTTCTTCATCACCATCTTCTTCTTTTTCCACATCATCATCATCATCATCATCGTCGTCATCAGAGAAAAAGCGAATCAGCTCGAAGTTTTGGGATAGTGGTTCTTTTCTCAATCGAACGACTATCATGGTACCAATGACGATTTGTCTTTCGATGGTGACAATGACGACAATTTAGTCAACGACAATCTCCCCATCCTGTTAATGCGGATGCTGATGATTCCTCTATATATAATGGTAAAAAACAATACCAGGGAGTATCATTCATCATCATGGAATATATCGAATATGGAACACTTATTACATTTTTGGAGAACTCTGATTATACTACCACAAAGACGGGCCTTTCCGATACTTTCTCTGACCGATTAGACATGTTCCTAGGAGCTGCAGACGGACTTCTACATCTTCATAAGAACGGTATGATTCATTGTGATATGAAACCTGCTAATGTGTTAGTGGATGCATCATCTGGTGTTCCAATAGCTAAAATCTGCGATTTTGGCGGTAGTTATAAATTGCCAGACGGAATCGAAGAAGCATGCCCATCGAACAGAGGGGGCACTCATGGGTATATCTCTCCAGAACAAATATCAGGAAAATTCGGGCCGTCTACGGACATATATGCACTGGGAATCATTTTAATTGAAACCAATTCTGAAAAATATTTCGCTCAATCTCGTTCAGATGGTGCTGCAAATGTACCCTATTATTATAAATACTAGGGTTTACGGAGATATCCATTAATATACTGGAGGATGAACATGAAAAGTATAGTAGCAGTGGTAAGTGAGTAGACTAGTAGTACACTACTGCCTATATTAGTTATGATATAAGTATTGTGTCCAATTATAAATATTTATGATTTTTACGAAAAATATAAATGAATATACTGGAGGACGAAAATTATAAATATAGTGGTAGTTAGTAGTAGTAGTATTGAATAGTGCACATGATGTAGTACTGCAGTAGTCAATTTGTATACTTCACAGACAAAAAATGGAACTCCTCAAATGATCTTTACCACTAAAAAGGTTGGGAAGCATCACCAAAAAATGTCAATCATACAACCGATCTTTACCTAGTCCTATAGAATGCATCAATATATATATATATATATATATATATATATTGCACAGACAAACTAGGTTAAGAAACATACAGATTGAAAAAAAACTAGATAATGTGCAGTGCTTGCATATATGTACCTCCTAATCAAGAAAAAATGTGAAGCTCATAAAGGATCTTCATCTATATATATAATGCATCAAAACATGTTATAGAATTATTGAAAAAAGGACGGACGGCGTCAAACCTTGGGCGCGTTTTCAAGAAGGAAAGCACATCAGCATTTTGCATAATCGGAACATCACGCAACAATCGGATTATTGCCACAGCGAAATCACAGAAATTCCGACAAGATCTTAAAGCATACCTGGTATATTAGGTCTCACACAGATGTTTTTTTTCTCTTTATTTTCGAATTTACTCTCGGATGCTGTATGTACTTCCGATATTCCCTATAACAAATATTCCGTCGTTGGGTGAGTACGTACTAAAACAAAAAAATACAATACCGTAATCATTAATATTAATAATAATAATATAACATTAATAATAATAATAATAATAATTATGTCATCATTATCATTATCGTCATCGTCTCCTTTTATTGGACAACCAACAATCCTACCGTACTTTGGTGGTGAAGCTGGTGAGATATGCCGTGTCGGTGTTGTATCAGAATGGGAATTACAAAATACGACAACAAAAATTACATTACAATCTGTAATGGAAACGGATTTATATCAACAAGCAAAATTAATGTGTGAACCTGAAATTGAATCATACAATCGTGCATCGGGTATTGTATGCTTATTAGAACAAGATGAGAATTACTTTGAAGGGAATTTAACATATAATACATTTTGGAGTGATGAGGGGGGTGGTTTTTACTTTGATGGATTATATGATTTAGCAACCATGTTTGCACAAACAAGTAATTTTACTGAATTAGGTGCAGGTGCGAACTGCCTAGCTGATTGTTACACTGGATTAGGACCGGGCTGTAACGAATTGTACAGTGAAGGTTGGTTAACTAATTATGGAAAAATTCCCGTTGATCAATACTGTGATGAACAATGGTTCGGTATCGATAATGGATATAATGCAATTAAATTATGTGCAGCAAAAGCTATTGGTGGCGACGACGATGACGATGACGATGACGATAATACTAATTACAATGATGATGATGCGAATGCGAATTCAACATTATCATCATCATCATCAGGAGGAGATGACGAGTTAGATGAGAAGTTTCAGCCAACAAAAAAAGATATGGTATCATTTTTTGAACAAACTCAATTTACAGAAGGTCAATGTGCATACAAGTATTGTAATATACCATTAGCTAACGCAATTGAAGAATTAGTTTGTGATCCGGCAGTGAATATAAGCGACATTGTTACGGCGATTAATACTAGTAGTATTACTGATAATAATGTTACTCCATACCTCGAGGACAAAAGTGACAGCAGTAGTAACAAAAGTAAGATCGGGGTCATTACTATAGTTAGTAGTATTGTTGGTACTGTTGGATTGCTTATTACCACTTTATTTTAATTCTACTACGACGTATATATGTATGGCGTTATCTGAATGTATGTGTTTGTGTGTGTGTGGTGGGATGTATGTTGAATGTGTGTGGTTCGTTTCGAAAAAGAGTAAGATGATTCGATTCATTCGTTTCAATTCTACAATTAATATAATGATCCGAACAAACTCTTTCAAACGTACTTATACGAATGAATGAATGAATGTTACACTCTAAGTTACAAAAATGAAATGAAACGAAACGAAATGAAATGAAATGAAATTAAGTGAAATACGGTAATCCTTCATCCTAACGACGATGAATATAATTAATTGGGACATACAATGGTATTTGTAATGTAAACGGTACAATAATATAATTAAAATTACGCATGTATTTATTGTACTTTATATGGTATTCAATATTATTTTAGTAGATTTGGATTCTGTCTGGTTTTGATGCAATGTTGTGAACTTTACAAACCTCCAAAGTATGAGTTTGTTATAGTAGTGTGTTCTTGGTACACACCATATTTTTTATATGTCATAAAATTTTGTAGCAGCAGTAAAAACAGCAATTTTATTCCGATAGGATACCACCAGCCAGCATCAGTTCTATACCACTGATAACTATAAATTCTTCCCTGAAACAATATCATATCAATAATATATATGATGTGAACAACATTTAAATCTTGTACTTTGACACGTGTTCACATTTTCACATGCAAAATCACTTCTCTACTTTTTTGTCCGTAGGTAGAAGTGTGTTGACGTGTTGAGATGGTAGCATCATATAGATCATAGTAGTCCTTGTTTTGTTTTGTTCATTCTTAACAGGTTGTTGGTTTACTCTGCTGCTATCCCTTTGTTGGCTGCCGTTTGTTCCGGACACAGTGTTTTTTTCTTGTCTTTCTGTTAATTCTTCTGCAGAAGATGCAAAAAAGACCAATACATGTTTCTCCTCTAGCCTTATCTCAACAAGAAGAAGAGTGTCAGTATCTCTACACCACCATCACCACCATCATCCTAGAGAAACCTATGCTGCTTGCTTTGTCTAACTTTCCCTGTATAATTGTCAGCTTCGAGACTTATAAAAAAAACTGGTGACTTCTTCCCGAAAACCTTTGCTTTAGGAACATATACAATTTTCTTCATAATACCTTATTGTACTGTATAGTATGGGTGTTACTGCTAAATTGTTAGTTTCTAAATTGCATGAAGAAGTCAATCAATGTAACAATAACAATAGCAATGGTGTTGAAAAAGTGACTGTGATGTGGATGCAACAAAATGCGAAGTTTTTGTTTTTTGTGTTGCAAACAATACGTCAGATCTAAAACAGAACTTCCACTTTCTTGTGATGTTTAACACATTCTTTACCCGCGACAAAAAAACGAAAATTCAGGAATTTTGTGAAAATTGCGTTGACACCCCCAACTTTTGCACCAATAGGAATCAATACAAACAGACGAGGTGAAAGGTGAAAGCTGAGTAAACCGTTATTTTACTGTTAACTTGTGATTCTATTCCTCTCTTTTTACTCTACTAGTACAGTACACCACCACTCTCGGTTTGTGTCGTGCTATAATTATTGCACAGATTAAAAGTTAAGCAGAGACACTCTTTTCTGTAATCATGCGCCGCGTGGTTTGTTGTAGCGATACTAATAATTTCCTCACACAAAAAGGAATAACTAAACAGGATCATATATATACTGTATATTCTAATCGTTGAGTCAGTTCACCTCTTCTTCATAAATAATCACTGACATCTATAAAATCAGTTGCAGTACAGTATTCATTTTGTCGGATTTTGGAAAGGTTGGAGGTCAATCTATTTAATAGGTACGAGGACTCACTCTGGCTCTGGGTCAGACGGACCGGAAACAATCAATCTTTTCGATTCATTCGAACTCGAAAAATATATCTTTCGAATCACGCATATAACTCCTGGCATCCTAGATTAGATATTCCCAGATAAAATACTTCCTTCTTTCTACGTGGACATTATAGTCCTCGTTCCTTTCCCTTTTTCACGGGTGACTTGACGAGACTGTCACCATTACATCATACAAAGTGACAATTTATTATTTTTATTTTTACGAAGTAGTGTCAAATCTCAAAATCCTACTATATGACATGATATGACACACGAATATTTTAGTTGAAGCTCGCCCTATCCCACTCGCCCGACAGCATTAGCTATAAGAAAACAAAGCTATTCTCATATCATATATATGAACTGTTATTAATAATACTATCCCAAGAACACAAAAGAAAAAACATCAAGAAACGAAACGAAATAAATAATAAATCTCAGGACACAACATAAGTCATAAATAAATCAAAAATCATATATATCATGGTGAGTTTGGACAACAACGACATGCAGCTAGGTGTAGCTCGTTCCTCTCCCGATTTACAACTCTACTTCAGGGATGTAAGGCAAGGAAAGAAACGACCAATCACAGTTCGGTCTTGGTCTACAATATTGGACGTAAAGAAAGTCATTCAGAAAAAGATCCATGTTCCGGTTCAATCACAACATCTTTACTTTGGTCCACTTTTAACCTCTGGAAAGACACTACCGAATCAGCGGTCGTTACATGATGCCGGGATTTATCGGTCGGGAGAGACAATACTTCTCGATGTAAAAGCTGGTTCTACTGCATTATCTTCTTCTTCTTCTTTATCTGCCTTTTCTCCAAGGTACAGAGCAAGTAGTGATATTGATATTTCATCTTCGGTAATTGACTCGACTCCCCGACCGTTGCGTTCATTAGTTCAAGAAGCAAGACGAGCGTTGTCGCTCAACCTCAAACCGGAGTTTATCTTAGATGGATCCGGGGGAACATACTTTTTACACAACAGTAGAAAGGCGAAGATTGCCGTCTTTAAGGCATCAGATGAGGAACCGTACGCAGAGAACAATCCGAGAGGGTACATACAACAACCGGGTCAGGATATGTTTCTTCGAGAGGGTGTCATTCCTGGAGAAGCCTGTATTCGTGAAGTTGCCGCCTTTATGTTGGATCACGGTGGATTTAGTGGTGTACCAATGACAACACTGGTCGAATGTCGTCACCCAACCTTCAATGTTAACGGATCGCGTCTATCGCTCGCTGAAGGTGGAGCGTCCATTGGAGCTCATTCCCTCTGCCTTACATCTTCGCATACTGGTGGTGGTTTATTGTCATCATCATTATCTTCTTCTTCATCTATGATGCCAAAAAAGGTGGGATCCTTCCAAGAGTTCGTACGTACCGATTGCTGTGCTGACGATATCAGTCCTAGCAAGCTCAGTGTTGAGGAAGTACATAAAATTGCTATACTTGATATCCGCCTTATGAACGCTGACCGCAATTCTGCGAATCTATTGTGTAGACGACGAAAGGCCGATAACTCCATCGAACTAGTTCCTATTGATCACGGGTTTTGTCTTAGATCTGTTGCAGATACGTCGTGGATGGATTGGTGTTGGCTTGATTGGCCCCATTTAAAACAGGTAAGCTTTTTTTTTGGGTTGTTTCTATTCTATTTCTATGATGTATATGCATGTACTGCGATATGCTATGTTTGACCGAAAAACACTTTCGATGTTCCTAGTTTTCGTCTGCTCACCTACGTCTCTTTCTTTTAAAAATATGCAAATTCTGTAGCCGATGAGCCCGAAGACACAGAAATACATTCTCAACTTGGACATTGCAAAAGATGCAAAAATGCTACGGGAGCGATTGAACATTTGTGGTGAAGCTCTTGATTACTTTTATGCATCTTCAAGTATTCTCAAGGCCGGTACAAAAGCAGGTCTTAGTCTATATGAAATTGCAGTGATGTGTTGCCGAAACGACAATTTAGGAGAAGTTCCATCGAAGCTTGAAGCGTTATTCGGTATGGCGGGAGATCTTGCTGAATCCGCAATACGAAACGACAGATGGGATAGTGCAGTTGCTTCTCGGGCTATTCAAGAGCAGCTTTCTCCTAATGGCGGAAGTCTCCTAACTCCAAATTTAAGGAATAGCTTTGCCAAGAAGGCGGCATCTGCATTTGATTTAACTGAACTGGCAAGATCGAAAGAAACAAGCGGCGTTACTACTATTCCTGGTATGACGCAGTCCGCTGGCTCCGATGAAAGCTCATACTCCGACAACGTCGAAAATGACGAAGATTGTGAAGAATGGGCTGCAGAAATCATAACTGCCGTTACATTGGATACCAGTACAAGGCTCATGAATGTAAAGTCTCGATCTCCATCAATCGATTCAGACACATCCAGTGAAGATGGTGGATTTTGGCATACGAGTCCGAACTATCAGGAAGACTCCTGGAATGAACCAGTCGACGATGAATCCAATGGTGACGAGGAATCTGTCTCCTGGAGCCCGTCAGCATCCCCGACCATGGATGTCCTTGGTGTATCGTTCATGAATGCCATGCACGAAAGCCGTGTAAACAGTACTAAATTTGACATGAGTTACAATCCAGGAGATCATGCTAGACGCACTTCATTTCTTCAACAAGAAGAATCAACGACTGAGGGATTGCTAATAAAACCAAAACTACCGCCTCGAACGCCTTCCAGAGTCTCTTTCGCTGATATCAACAATATTGAATTTGATAGAGATAATGAAGACGATAAAAATCACCGTACCGCCCAAGAAATCAATTCTATTAATACCGCTGAAAATCATGGTATAAAACCACAGATGAAGCGAAGTCGATCCTATTCTGCCTTATCTTCTACCGTTAACGATACACGTACCTCAACTAAAGATGACACAAAGATATCATCAAACCGCACTTCTTTCACAGAAGATCAATATCGTGAATATTATCTGAAATTCGTCGACCTTGTGGTTGTACGTGAGATAACAGCAGCTGCGGCTGCAGCAAATAATTCGAATTCGTAACGGAAGTAATCGATCATTTCCTTCTATACCTTCATTTTTTTAATCTTTTTGATTATAAATATACATTTGAATTTTGGTCCAATCCTACTTTTATCTCGTTTGGAATGAATTCTTTACTACTCTACGAGAGCTATATAATATATAATTAATAATTAATACAATTTCCTTAATAATTCCTTTTCCTTTTTTAGATCTTTTAGTTCTTTTTTTGGTTACAATACCAATCGACATGAAAACAAATTAAACTCTTAAGGTAGATGTTACAGTTTCCGCAGTCATTAATTGCAGTATTATTTGAGTAGTGAATATAAAATCATTTTATATATATATATATTATATATATATATATATAGTTAAATATATAATACTTAATTTAACTTTAGTTTAAGAAGTTAGTTCTGGATGATGAAGAGCCTGTGACACGGTTGCAGTCCATTGTACTTCAAGAAATTTTCCTTGAGCTAATGCTTTCCGTAATTCGGGGAGAGTCAACGATACAAGTTTCTGTTTCTCAGTATCAGCAGCTCCAATTTCATTATCTATAAAATCCTGATCCTTATTATTTTGTTTGGAATTATTATTATTACTTCTAGTACATTGTGTTGCAAGAAATCCATTAAGCCAACCCATACCTCGATTGACATCTGTTCGATAACGTCCTAAAAAGTGAAAATTCTTACATACAAGACCATTCATTTCTTCTTCGACTTCTCTTCTTGCTGCTGTTTCAGGATCCTCTCCAGGTTCGATGATACCTCCTATTATTGCTAAAGATTTCTTCCCCTCCAATGCATACTTTGTTTGTTCAAAAACTAAAAATCGACGCTCCTCCTCCTCGTCGTCCTCGTCTTGTTGTTCCCCTTTTCCCGATAATTTTTCTCCATTTGTTGTTGTTGTTTCGTCCTCAACTAATACATTAATTCGATCATGATAATCAATCCACATCCAATCATCATATGTAGTATCACTTCCAGGGAATTTTACAGTGTGCAGAGAGACCTTTATCCATTTAGAGTCGAGTAGACATTTAGGTTCACCGATTGTACCACTATCGACACTATGATATACGGGACCTTTATATTTTCCGAGACTTATCTCGCATGATGCGTTGTTCTTCGTTGCTTCTTTACTACTACTACTACTACTACCCAATGCAGGATTATAATAAACTACTACTGTATTATATGAAATGAATAGAATCGGTAATACTATACATACAACCAGCAATATATTCCGTTGGAACGTAAGATTTCTGATAGTAGATTGGTTTAATGATGAATATGACGAAACTACTGATGACGGTAGAGTAAAAATTTCATGCTGATCTTTTTGCATACCGGTACTTGTATTATTCAACGCCCTACTGCGCATGTTTTAAAAGAAATTTGGGAACCGTGAAAAGCCAGAAAAATGCTACAGTAGTAATTGATGTGCCAATTCGAATGGTGTAATATTAGATCTTGTCGAGAGAAGCAAGTAGAAGTGGTTCAAAATCTTGAAGCTACCATGATGGTCAACCTGCTTTGATCTTGGATGATTGCAGTTTTTTTTTTAGAAAATAAAAAAATACAAGATTTTGAGACAATTTTTTTGAGTCCACGCGGGATTCAATATTTTCCAACGTCAGCCATCATCTTCGAATATCTCATTGATCATAGTCACCGCACAATAAACTCACATTCATAAAAATCAAATCAATTTCGAGAAATACACAATTTCGACGAAAAACAGCCAAGCAAAAAAGACAACTACAATAACAGATATAAAGTTCATCGGGTACATCATAGTCGTTGCGGATATCCCAAACACTGAAAGGAAGAAGAAAAATAATGTCGGTTTTTGGAGCTTCGTCATTATTGGAAGTAGTTTTTCTACTGACGATGATGAGTCTGTACATAACGATGGGGACAATTACCGCATTTTCTCCCAGTAATGTTCTGACGACGCGAACATCCCCATTTGTATCATCTTTTACTGGTCGTTCGTCAACTTTGATGGTGGTAGATAGAAAATATCAAGATAAACAACGGCGAGACCGATCTTCTCTAAGCATGATGTTCGATCAGCTTTCAAATGCCATATCGAGTGTCGTTAAAGATTTTGGACCGAAGCAACGTATCACAGAAGAAAGTATTAAGCCCGCTCTTAAAAGTGTTCGAAGAGCACTTTTGGATGCCGATGTTAATATCAACGTAGCAGATGCTCTTATTGATGGAGTAAAAAAACGCAGTTTGGGAGAACAAGTCGTCGAAGGTGTAACGGCAGATCAACAGTTTATTAAGGCTATGTACGACGAACTCGTTGATATGATGGGAGGTGATTCTTCTTCATCTTCTTCTCCAACACCAAGTGCCCCACCGGCCTCTACCTTGGCTATCGGAAGTCCAGGAAATCCTGCTGTTGTTTTATTGGCAGGATTACAGGGTGCTGGTAAAACCACTGCCGCAGGGTGAGTCGATTATAAAGATGCATCCTTTTTTTTCGCTGTTCATAATGAATAAGTAGTAGTACGAAATTCTTTATTTAATATAAAAATTTCACACACACACACACACGACAGCCATATCGAGTGCGATTAAATGAAAACGCACGAAAAATTGATGGTCATGCGAGGGATTTGGTCGACATTTTATTTGTTGTAGTAATGAATGTAAATATATTTGATTTTGTTTCACTTACACCGCCACGATCTTTTACATTTTTCTTTTGAAAAACAAAAACAAACAAAAATATATCAGGAAGCTTGCCCTTTATCTAAAGGAACGAGAGGTCGATTATACTATTGAACCTGAGGAAAGTGATGATGAAGCAACTCTTACTACTGCTAGGCTCCCTAAACGAAATCGTAAGGTACTTCTAGCAGCTGCTGATGTCTATCGTCCAGCAGCGATTACCCAGCTCGAGATTCTTGGAAAGAGTGTAGACGTCGATGTATTTTCTATGGGTACAGATGCCGATCCGGTGGTTATCGCAGAGAAGGCTCTAGAAAAAGCTAAGAAAGAGGGATACGATACACTGATTGTCGATACAGCAGGTCGTCAAATTATCGATGAGAATCTGATGGATGAACTCAAGAACATCAAAGAGGCGGTAAAGCCTGACGAAATCCTATTGGTAGTGGATGCTATGACAGGACAAGAGGCCGCTTCGCTGACTGCGTCATTTGATTCTGCTGTGGGTTTAACAGGAGCTATTCTAACAAAGATTGATGGAGACAGTCGTGGAGGGGCTGCCGTTAGTGTACGTGGAGTTAGTGGGAAACCAATCAAGTTTGTCGGAACAGGAGAAAGGACACCAGATTTGGAGCCCTTTTATCCGGATAGAATGGCATCACGTATTCTTGGAATGGGTGATATTTTAAGTATTGTTGAAAAAGCTCAAGCAGAGGTATCAGACGAGGAGGCCAGAAGGATGAACGAAAAGGTTAAAAATAATGAGTTTGATTTTAACGATTTTCTACAACAAGCAAAACTTGTGTCCACAATGGGATCACTTGGAGGGGTCGCTAAAATGATGCCAGGAATGGGAGGTGTTAGTTCAGAGCAAATGATTGCAGCCGAAAAACGACTGAAGAAGAACGAGGCTATGATAGCCGTTATGACAGAAGAAGAGCGCTCAAATCCAGATCTTCTAATTAAAGATAGCAAAGCTCTGGAGCGTTTGTTACGGATCGCTAAATTTTCTAAAATGCCCCTGTCAGATGTGAAACAATTTATGAGCGAATTTCAAAAAATGGGAACAATGATGAGCCGTATGTCTAAGGCCAATGATAAAATGGATCCCGCTATGACTGGTTCAAACGGTATGGATATGGCTATGCCTGGAAATAGAGCAGCGCGCAGACAAACCAAGAAAAAGAAGAAGGCTGGCAAAGGTGGCGGCGGCGGTTTTGGAATGTAAACTTCTTTAATTTTTATAGAACGACGATATATAGACATTATCTTCAAAAACTACACAGAACAATTCTTTAGTGTAGCAGTTATTTTTGATATTTCAAGTATAATTATCTAGTTGGATGAGCTTTGAATAAGTAAAGTAAAGAAATTGATGCTAACTGTCAATACAATATTGAGATACTTGTTATGAAACGAGAGAGAAAAATCACGTAACCTTGACTTGATGGCTATTGTATCTGATTTCTTTCCAATATAATAGAGACAACATTAATTAAGTCATTCTAGTTCTTAGTTCTTTAATATTATCATTTCGTGTAAAGTAGTCTTAATATCTAGTAATTAAGCATTAACTAGTAGCGTTGGCATTTCGATCTGACGAAGTCGGTCTTACTAGCCGTATTTGTGACTTGATCGTCGACGTTGGGTATTCAGTTCCTGCTATTCCATCCAATACTCGGAAAGTTTTCATAATTTCCAAACCTTCAACAACTCTATTCCCTTGGTCATCAAATGATCGACGGTACCTTCGTTTGACTTGAATTGCCCTTGTGGTAATTCCATCTTCTACGCGGATTAGCTCGTCAAATCCAAAACCTTTGTCAGTTGGAGGCTCCACCGAGCGTTTCACTACTACCAGTTTCACTTTGTTGTCAAATTCCAAAACATCTGGATTTTCCACATTCCAGCGTAAAGGATTAGTATTCGTATTCATACGAGAAGCCACCTCAAATCCACGGTCAACCACAACACTAGAGTCTCCAAATGCCGGCGAAAAAATATACCGTGTTCCGAAGCTTTCGGTATTACCCTGTTGTGGTTGATTCGACTTATTGCCACTCAGGCACCTAAATGCCTCAGTCGCCTGAAAGGTATCCCCTTCTATTCCAGTAACGAAACGATCACAATGCCACAATCCTTCCATCGATTTTGGATAAATGACGTCCTTTTCAGACAATTTCTTCCCCGAGAGGAGATCAAACCCACCACCAACATCAACATCACGCGAGATTGGAGGGAGAGCAGCAAAGCAGGGACTAGGCGAAACAACAAAAACGGATGATATTTTGAGAAAATTCCGCCTATTAGACTGCGAGAGTCCGTCACAAGATGAGACTATAATTAACGCGATCACTAGAACAGCCTCAAGGCGAATTGCACCCATGATGTGCTTGTGTTGTATTCTGATCAAATCCTTTGATGTTTGTTGTTGTTGCTGTATTGCTTTTTGCTTTATGTTATGTTCATATAGTCGTCCACGACTGAAAATTCGAGCACGACTGAAGCCAGCGACAGTAGAAAAACTACCTACAGTAGCTCAGGGATAATAAATGCTAGTAGAATAGTTAGTAGTTAGTTGTTAGTTGACAGTCAACAGTCTAACAAAGCTGTAGAACTTGGGTGATTAATTTTGAGCCCTAGGTTTGGAATTTTATCATTCAACTTAATAACTCTTTTGTAAATAAATAATTATTGTTATTTATTTTTTAAATTATCACAAGTCTTCAACCATGAACATCTCTTGTCCTTGTTGTAAACCAGCCTGATTAAGTGTCAATTCAGCCAGGCCAGTCTGGCTACTACTATTCGAGTTATTGTCTGAGTCTGATATATTGGATTCTATCAGACTTAGTTCTCGACGAGGGAATCTTGTTACCAATTGAAAACTTCGCTCGTCCCGATTCATTAGGGAAGAGGCAAATACAAAGAGATCTTTGACTTTTGCTGTATCAATTGCAAAACGTCGCTTGCCGTTACCTCCACTGTAACGAATTTGAACCGTACACACACCATCTTTTTTTTCTATTGATGGTTCCTCCGGAAGAAGGGATATCGGTAATGCATTAACAACACTCGTTCGTAACGCGCCTGCTTCTTTCTCGCCATTATTATTTTCCTCCAACAACGATGTAGTAGTTTTCTTGCCCGTTCCAAGTCGAAATCCTGTTTCCTCGTTTGTTGCTTTGGATTGTGAATTTTTGTTGTTGTTGTTATTATTGGATCCTTCGTCTTTTGCAGCAGTATTTATCTTTGTTTCTCCAATTTCTACTTCAATATCTGTATTGATACACGTTACTCCGCGAAAATATGATGGAATGACCTTGGTAACATTCAAGTCAAATTTTTTACCCCGATGCCACGTACTTACTACATCACCAATAGTTAAGGTAGCACGGGTTCGAATCAAAGATTGTTCCAATACAATTTTAACATCCTTCAAGCTATAAAAATCATTTCTAACGGCCTCTTCAGTAGGCACAAGTGTACAACCTGTTCCCTTCGGCAGTTGAAGCATAGTAATTTCTAGCTGTACAGCCGGAATTTCAAATGCTCCCCATGCAATATGGCCAGGTGTTCGCTCTACTTCTACTTCTACTTCTTCTTCTTCTTCTTTATTAGTAGCTATACCGGTACTTTCTATTTCTATTTGCATTTTGTTTTTGTTTTTTGAGTCATCTTCTGATGGAACAATGGAAGTAGTTGTAACATCGGAAGAAGAAGAAGCTGGATCTACAGTGATTGTTGTTGGGATTTTTATTTCGCTGCTGGTAGTAGTTCCCTCGTGTCGGGATTTCGGGTTTAACAATGCCTGAGCAATACGAATTGGGATGCCTATATTGCCCTCTTCTTGTGTGAACTCTACCACTGTACAGTGGGTGTACGATATATATTTTTGACTCAACTCATGCAAAAATGGTTTCATTTGTTGTTCCTGATATTGTTCCTCGTCATTATCTTCGTCCATCATGTCATCATCATCATCATC
>Ga0115007_10001626_pt1 | contig 14301 bp, 4 predicted proteins | sample ArcOceMetagenome_2_FD_87166 | JGI IMG/M metagenome (GOLD analysis project Ga0115007, IMG submission 87166) | Marine eukaryotic phytoplankton communities from Arctic Ocean - Arctic Ocean ARC135M Metagenome | ecosystem: Environmental > Aquatic > Marine > Oceanic | place: Arctic Ocean | collected... | reverse complement strand
TCCATGAAGTTGAATTGAATTGAATTATTAACATGAATCGGTTAATTTGAAGAAACAGAGCAAGAACACCCAGTTCTTTATCTTAGTAATCTTGCGGCAACCACTCAAATCATTTTCGAGGGAACAAAATAAAACGTCTAAACAAACATGGCCGAACGCTCAAGATCCCGTAGTCGCTCCCGCGACGAAACCGAAACCCCAGCCGCCACTGCCGCACCCGATGGCAAACTCACTGGCACCGTCGTCACCTGGCGTGGCGACCGTGGCTTCGGTTTCATCAAACCCGCCGACGGTTCTGAGGATTTGTTCTGCCACCACTCCGCCATCACGGACGGTGAAGCTTTGCCCGAAGGCGGCACCGTCTTCTACGAGACTGGTGTCGATGACCGCAGTGGCAAGACCCGTGCGTCCAACGTCACTGGTGGCTGCGCCAAACCAGCACGCGAGGGTGAGTCACCCCCGTCCGATCCAGGAGGAACCAATGGATCCGGCAAGTCCACCGGGACGGTCAAGCGCTGGAACAGCGATCGTGGCTTCGGTTTCATTGGCCCCGACGCGGGCGGTGATGACATCTTCTGCCACGCCAACAACATTACGGACGGCAACGGACTGCAGGAAGGATCCAAGGTGACGTACGACGAAGGAACCGATGACCGTTCTGGCAAAGTGCGCGCCGACAATGTTGCCGGTGGTTGCAATATTGCCGACACCCGTGGTGGTGGTGGTGGTGGTGGTCGAGGTGGTGGTGGTGGTCGAGGTGGCAGAGGTGGCGGCAGAGGTGGGCGTGGTGGTGGCTGGTAATTGGTAATAGAACGATACGAAGAAATAAAGAAAACAAACCAACAAATACTTCCTTTTTATATTTTATAAATGTTGTGTTTATCACTCAATACTCAATACCGCAACGCACAAAAACAAGCGACTCCCGCTTTCACCCACTTTTCACTGTCTGCGTACATGCGTTGTGCATTTGTTTCCGACACCAATGTTTTTCTCCAACATACATCTGTGCCGGATGGAATTTCAATCCAAGCGACAAAATTGGTACTGTGTCCCGTTGTAGACAACATTCCTGCACGTTTCAATTCTTTGTAAACCGGTGCACGGTAAATGTCGACGACCACGTCTTCCCGATCTTTTATTGGATCCAAATGTAATACGGGCAAGGACGAAAACAGTTCTTTGGGATTGGAATCTGCCAATTTGTGAGTGTCCTTGGACCATCGTGCACCTTCAAGAAACAATCCGTAGATGAAAGCACCATCTTCGGGTCGTTCTGAAATTGTACTGCCATCATCGGCCAGATCATCCCGGTATTTAAAATCAAACTCAATGGTATCAATTGGCAGTGAATGTTTACGTGCATAATTTTGGAGCGTGCCTGTCATGAAGGCTTGCGGGAAAAAGAAAGCACTGATCCAAAATCCTGGAGGTGTATCATTGTCAATCCAATTTTGCATAAAAGACAAACGTTGATTGAGGTCCTCTACCCATGGTCCCAAAGGCTTTAACGATGGGTACGCCACCGCTTCCCACACCTTGAAAAGGACGGGTGAATACAGAAAAAACGGAACAACAAGAGTTAAAAAAAATAAAAAAGAAGAAAGGAAATGTGTCAATCAACTGTGGTGTAGTTGCAAACAAGCAGGCAACACAACACCCAACACTCAACCAACACAACAACACCCAACAACCAACCAACAATCAACCACTAACCAACCAACAGCATCAAAAAAAAAAGCACCACAAAAAGCACCACAAAAAGCTTTGCCAACTTACCGAGGGAATCCTTTCATTAAACATACTGGTTGCTACACCGTCCAATTCGGTAGACATGACGTCCAAACCTTTAAGTGCACGTTGTACTTGATACAATGTACGTTTCAAGACACGCAACAGTTTGTTAAATTTAATTTGTTCTTGGCACAACAATGTATTCATGGACTCGAGGTAGGTGACTGGAAATTTCATTTGAGTCGCTTCTTCGTCAAACAACAACGGCAACCCGTCTTCAATTAATTTGGCAGCATCACCAATGAGTTCTTCACGAGATTTGCCACCGCCACTACCACCCGCACTTGACTGCATAGTCACAATTGTTTTAAAACGTTCAATGACTTCATTTTCCGCACAGGTGATGTTCGCATTTTCATGCATGCCAAATGCCTCTGGTTCTGGATTGATGGGCAATGATTTAATATAACCAAGGTAGGAAGCATGCACATCGTCGGGATCAAAATCAAAGGAATAATAATCCCCACTTGCACTGAATTTGTAACCCGGTTCAAACAATTTAGGTGTGTAGTAGGTACGCATAATAATATCAATGGTACGTAAATCTTTATCGTCTGTAATACGACCGCCGTAATTGACTGCTTGTGTTAATAAATCAAGGACACTGTATGGAATTTTTTCGTATTTGTCCAAATACAATTTCAATTGACTTGTACAAATGTCATGATCTGTTTCATTAAAGGCGTAAGGAATGTTCCACCCAAGAGCACCGTAACGTTTGCGTTCAATCAAGATGGCATGAAAAAAACACAACCCAAAAAATAATTTTCGAAATGCATCGGGTTTGTCCGTGGCGGTCAATGCTTCGTCGTCCAATTTAAAATAATTTTGATTCAAATTGGCACGAAGACCATTGGGTGGTTCGTTTGTCATTTTGACACCGTTTTGAAGAACAGAAACTGGAAAAGAACCACTTGGCATTGAGGTCAACCATAAACGAAAGTCCTTGTGAACTTTATCGGCATCAATTTCTTCACAAATTTGTTCCAAATTCACCATCCAACTTGTATAGAGATGGCAATTTTGAAGCAAGACCCATTCACCGCGTTCGGTGGCATTTTCAACCATACGTGTGGCCGCAGGTCCTTGACCTTGACCCAAGGATAAACAAGATAATTTCTTGGACATTTTCATACTTGCGGCAAAATCCAAAAATGTTTTCATGGGATCAACACCAATTGACAATACAAAAATGAGAGGACTGGTAACACTGGCGGCTTTGTACGACAACGGCAAATCAAAGGGGGGTGGTTCAATGAACGAAGGCCCCATTTCGACCGTAATGTAATTTTGAATGGCTTCCGATACTTTGTCCGATCGAAAACATTTCAACACCAATATTTTTTGAAACTGACCAAGTTCATTCCATTTCCCAGGCAATTCAAATGTTTGTGGTGTCGCAGAATCAAACAAGGCTTGCCATGTTTCAAGATTATCACTGACGTCTTGCACCAGTCCTTGGGCCATGGGAAGTTGAGATAAAATACACAGGTAACTCCACAATTGACTCGTGACCCAGCGCGCTTCGGGTTGTGGTACATTGATTGGATCACCAACCGCTTGCCCAGCAATTAAAAATCGCCATTCTGCAGCATCTATTTTACCGTGACTTTGTAAAATTGAGATACTCATCACAAATGAAAACAATAATTTGTGTGCTTCAAACAAAGAACGACAAACTTGATCGTACAGCAATGCTGTGAAATGTTCTTTCAACGTTTCAATACGTTCGTTTAAATCTTCTCCCTGCTCTGCTTCCTCGCAAGTTCGTTTGAACAAATTTGTGTACCATTGCAGCGAATATTGATACATTGGATCAATGATACTCATTGAATTCAAACAAAAGTACAAAGTTGCGGCATGAAAAGCCACTGGCCTGTAGTTTTGACGTTGTTCATCAATTTCTTTTTCTGTAACAGCCGCCTCAGCAAGTTTAACATTGATCTCAGCCCCTGTCTTTGATGCATCATCCAAAGTTACTATAATTTCTTGGTCGTCCAGAATATTCCCTTTGGAATTTTCAAGCAAGAAAAGAATTTTATCTTCAATTTCTTTCAATTGAAGTTTCATACGAGCATTGTTCACCGTTAACATTTCTTTCTTTTCTTGCACTTCTGGCAGTTCCATTCCCATTGTGACACCAAGAATTTGATCTTCTAAACCAGTTGGTGTAATGGCAAAGTTGAGCAATGTCACTTTCACACAAGTTTCTGGGGAATATTGCGGGTTGGGCAATTTAGTAGTAATGAAAAACCGAAAGGATTCATTGTAAGGTACATTGTTGTCTCCAAGTTTCATCATGGGTTGACCACCTTGTTTGAATACATTGCGTTGCAAAATGGGTTCAAGGGAAGCTGCCAATTGTTCTTGAATGTTTTCTAACAGTACCCATCGACCAAAACGTACGCCGTTTTCAAGAGACCGCAAAAAATTCTTGTCGGTCAGTTTGACAGTTTCCATACCATTTTCAGCCGCTTCTTTCCCCATTTGTTTAATGAAACGATTGGCTTGATTTTGTGGATCAATGCAAAGAGGCCACCTTTTAGCAACGTCGACTATGATGCCGTTTTCGGTAGACATCGCATCCGTTGGTAAACCCCAAATGTTCCATTGTCGAACCACGGTGGCTTCAGACAAAGTAGAAGCAAGATTGCAACCAGGAGTATGAGGAATCTTAAGTTCTGCCACTTTGCTGATCCACAAATTTACCAATCGAGAACGATATTCGCCGGTGAATGGACCTAAATAGGCAATTGTACCGGCCGCAATCAAAAGATCACCATCCAAATTTTTATAATCACTTTCTAACTCCACAACACTCGCACGCCATCGAACTTCTTCACCACCCAAACCACCAATTAATTTCATAGCACTGTCCAAACGCACCACACACATTTCAACTTCTTTCGCCAATTCATCTTTTTTAGTCACAGCAGCATTGAACTCCTTTTCAAGCCGTTCTAATTTGTCCATCACAGCTTTCAATTCCGATTGTGCTTTGTTTAATATTTCCATGGTTGCTTCCAATTCTTTTTGTGCCCCTAATAATTTTTGACGTTTTGGTTCTACAGCTCGTGCAACATGGTGGTATTTGTGCATCGCTCGTACCCACATACAAATAGCACGGCATGCAACCGATGCTTTGGCAACGGCATCCGGGGTAAAATCGGGTCGAACAATGTACGGTTCGATTTTATGAATCACGTCATCGGGAATATTGTCTTTATCGAAATCCATCAATGTTTGTATGAATTTTTTAGCATCCTTGAACAAATGTTGTTTGGCAGGTGTAAAATAATCATTTAATTTTTTTGTGCCACCGTTGGGATCTTTCACTTTGACTGGTCTCACTTTAAACATAATGCAACACGTTTCTGCCGTTAATTTCACACCACCGGGTGCATTGACGCCCATGGCTTTAATTTCATCAATGTCCGATTTTTTTAAACTTTTCAAACATTTCACAGCAGCATCCAATGCTGGCAAAGCTTCATCAAGATCACGTTGTGCGTCTTCGGCAATATTTTTACATTCGGTTTCTTTCAAAGCTGCGGCAGATGCTTGTGCTTCCACAATAACTTTTGTTTTTCCCGCCGCTTCCCGGTCGGCAGTGATGACGACCATCATTTCATCCACTTCGACTTGTGTTTTGGCCAATACAGGTTGTAAATCTTCCAATTGCTTTTGCATGGCAGCTACCTGAACTTTGGTGGTTGAAATTTTATCTACCCCAATAGAATAACGAACTTTGGCTTGATTCACAATTTTACGCCTTGTTTCCAAAAGTTGAATGTATGTCGACAAAAGTTCAAGATAAGAGGTTGGCGTTGTCCAATTGCGTCTTCGAAGTTTTTCAAAATAATCAATACTTTCAGTTTCAACTTCTTGATGAATTAAACGAAACAGTTCAACAATATTTGGTAAACTATCACCTAAACCAAAATCTTTAGAAGTCATTTTATCAGTAGCAACGGAACGCAATGCCTCATCGGGCCAAGGCATGAACCAATCGATCGTACAACAATTGACCAAAGAAGGAAACATAAGAAGACGCAAACGAAATTCGTCACCAACTGGACTCATACAAAATACAACATGAACATTAGCACGAACTCGATTGATGTATTCACTAAAAATATTAATTTTTGTGGGTGGAATACGTTTTTTTTGGCATTCAATTCGACAGGCTGTATTGATTGCATCGAGATCTTCAGCAGCGTAAAGACCTGGAATATCACCGGCATTTAAAATACTATTAATGTCTTCAACCATTTGTTCATCAATAATTTGAATATCACTGAACAAAAATGTCACTGGTTGAGCTTCAACACCAGCTTTAAGAAGGCATACTTTAATATCATCTCGCCATTCTGGGATACCATATCCTTTTGAAATTTCAACTTGAAACGTTTCGTATTCACTGACATAAGAAGCCAGCCGTGATAGTGATTGACGACCGGAACCACCAACACCCAATAATAACGCATTGCCTCGAGGTTGTCTTAAAATACGAGCGATACGAGAGACGTGTTCAATAGCATCTAAAAACAAGACAAGATTCATGGGTGATTTACTTTCTGAATTGTAATCACCAAGATATTCAACAATAGTGTTCGTCAATTTATCGGTGTCACGCACCAATTCATAATACCGTGGTTCCGCTCCAGGTATCATGTAATCGCCAAAAAATAAACGACCACTTTCATCCAAACAATCCGATTTATTCATGCCAAGTTCATTTTCTACCAGATCCAGACATTTTTCAGTCACCCAATTCACATCTTCCATATTAATCATTCGATCACGAAAGACTCTGAAACATTCATGCAACCATAATGTTGCAAACATAGTTTTAGATTCGCACATTTTTGGTGTTGTCATAAGACAACCTTGAATGACTTTGGCCATATCTCGAAGATTAAACGTATAATGGGGGCGGACTGGTGTTGGTAAAAGACATTCTGAAATTGTATTGTACACTGATTGTGTCGCAACGATAATGTTATCAGTTATACGACCAATGGACGGATCAAATGGTTTTAAAAATTGACCAAGAATGTTCGAAAATATTTGTTGCTGCGACGCTTCGTCCATTTCAGCAAAAGAAATAATACTCATTAATCGTTTCATGCGGGATGTAATTGGATTACGTCCTCCTGTGGGGTTACCCATAGAAGTCACATAAATACAATCAATGACAGATTTCCAAGCCAACGTCTCTGCATCATACCAACCCCCCAGACCAATCGCCTGACGAATCATTTCAACTGGAGGTTGAGCACCATATTCTTCAACTTTAGGCATATTGAAATCATCAATGAATACGACAAATTTTTTACCGGCAGATGGACCGTAAACACCTTTTTTACGTTTGTCCATTTTAGAATCCAAAAAGACCATGCATTGAAACGCAGTTGTTTGAGCAGAAAACGATGTCATAAGTGGTACGTACTTGGATTCCATTGATTTTTTCAAGTATTCTTCAATGGTCAAAGTTTTCCCTGTACCGGTGGGACCTACAACCATAAGATTGTATGAATTACGAACAAGTCGATCAATTAAAAATGTATTACGAATTCCATCTTTTGTTGGAACAACAAGTTCGGCAAAGTTCAGGTCTGGGTTGAAATGAAATTGTGATGCTTCACCTGCATTATCAAGCCATTCTTCCCAGTTGCCTGTAGCTTCGTTCAAAACAAAATCATACACCAATTGACCAGTTGGAAAACCAGTATGACCGTTTGATTCCATATATGATCTTAACCATAGATCAAATAGGATACGACTGTTGGTGTCACAAGTAGCACCCGCAGACCAGATAAGAGCATAAAAAAAGATTTTTTCCATGTTTTTTGGCAACATATCAATTTTTTCCTGTGGAATGGGATCTGCACCTTCTGGTACATCAAAAACTGAAAAAAATGTGTTCATGATTCGCATGAAACTTTGTGAAATATTGTTGGTTACAGTGACAAGTGGTTCGATGAGATATCTTTTGACGTATGCCATACTCGGTTCGCAATATGTGCGAACCAAATTACCAAGCAATGTTCTGGATTCTTCATTGACAATTTCTGGTAATTTATCAAACCATGATTCAAACAATGGTGAAACACCAAGAGACAATGGTTCCATGTAAACAACACCAACACGAGATATTGTAGCTGGCGAGGCAACATCAAGATCCTCGGTTTCAAATATCATACTCATTTCATCACTCATGGCAATCATTTCACCACTAAACAAGCATAATTTTTTATTGTCATCTAACACAGTGTTCATGTTTTCAATCCAAATGGCATCAACCGGCCCATCAAAAATGATAAATTTACGGTCTGTTGAAAAATCTTCGGTGCATGCACGGTAAATGGACGGAAGTTGCCCATCCATAAATTCACGTGTATTGGGATCAAAAAAACCGTACAATTGATCCATTGTAATGGCTTTCGCATTAATTTTATAATGATGAACTTTTTCGTAATTTTGTCCTTTGATGCCCGCAGCTTTCAACATGGTCAAAGCACGAGAAAGGCACGAAAGATTGGATGTTTTCCCTCCTCCTGTTGGTCCAACAGCCATCAAACCATGACGAACAACAATAGTTTCATAAAGTTGAATGTTTTTTCGTAAGAAAAATTCATGAGGCTGAAGATTAAGTTCCTCACAGGAACCTTTGATTGATTTCATAAGTGCACCATAATCAATGTTGGGTTGTTCGACACCAGGAAAAAGATCTGACATAATACCCGAAAACAGGGGTAAATCTTGTGCCATAAATTTAGGAAGATTGACATCTTGAAGCGCACGAAGAAGCAGTTGCAATTCATCTGCATCGGGGTTTGCTTTTTTAAGATTACCCGCCGCAACAATAACAGTTTTTACAGCACGCATGCCATAATCATAATGTTTTTGAAGTGAAAGTTGTTCGGAACACAATGTAAATGTCGTCACCATTTTTTGACCACAAACACGTGCGTGTTCAAAACCAAAAGCATAAAGCATAATTTCACCAATTAAAGCATAATCGGGAACCATCATGGCTACTGGCCGAAAACATGCTGCTAAATTTTCTGGTAATTCTGTGCGTCCTGCATAACCAGGATTCATCGTAATGTACGGTGCAAATGCAGGGTCAAGAACAATAGTAGACCCTTCAAATTCAATTTCTTCCATATTCATGCGTGCACCCAATTGCAAAGTAATAATTTGTTGCGCAACAACACTTAAGACTTCAATGTTAATACGATTAAATTCATCAAAACATGCCCATGCACCACAACTGGCCAAACCTTTGAAAAATTTGGCCATTGCTTTGTAATCAAGACCATCACCACAATTAAATACAACACATTGTTTGGCAAGTGCTTTTGCCAGATCTTTCACTGTTTCCGTTTTGCCTGTGCCCGCAGGTCCTGCGGGCGCTCCACCACGAAGCATTTGCAAGGCACCCATCAATGTCAAATAACATTTATCTGTCAAAGGAGTAATAACAAGACGAAAGGAATTGCCAAGATATTCGTACCCGTATGCTTTTCTAGCCGCAACCATTTGTGTCCACATGTTATCATTGATACCTCGAGGTTCCCAAAAACGTTGTGAATCTTCTTCCCAATAAAATCTCATTTGACTCAACCATAAGAAATCATTTTTATTGTCTACTTTTTCACTCACCATTTTTACAGTAACGTCTTTGGCATGGACATCCATAACAGTCAAGGCACCAATGGCAGTGCGTTCATTTTTTGAAAGATTTGGTTTACGGACAAGAATAGTAATATCTTTGAGTTGTGCGTTTTGTCGATCGAGTTCAAATTGCACACCCTTTGCACCTTTTTCTGCCATCGAGTTTTCCATATTCGTTGTCCAATACAATTGAGATCCATTGATAACACACATACCGGGCCAACGTTGCATCCAATCAGGACGTGTTTGTTCCATGTAATCAGCAATACTCGTCTTCAAAATATGACGAACACTTGTTTTCATCATAGCTTCCAGTTCAACCATCCAAAATTCAACTTGTTTGCCATTTGGGTCAATAGGTTCAAACAAAGGCATTTTTTCTTTCTCACGTGAGACCATGCATTCAATGATATTATTATCACCAAATACAACACGGTTGATACCTTCGAAACATTTTTTTAAATGGGGTTGCACTAACGTTACATCTTTTGTTTCAGACAAAATGGACAGTAATTCATCGTCGGATAAAAAGTAAAACCGTGAAAACACAGTGCGTTTTGTTTCAAGATAATCTTTGAGACCTTTTGTGACTAAATCTAAAAATTTATTTCCTTCCGAAAAAGTGACGAGAAGTTTTGGATTGGTGCAAAAGTTTAAAGCATTTGGATTTTTTTTAGCCGCACCAGTTGTTTGCCGCCAATGCTTATCAACTGTATTGAAACGCTTCCCTTCTTGAGGCAGCTGTTTCATGATATCATCGGAATCAAAAATAGGTTGTAAATACATCCATGATCTTTGCAAGTTCATCCATTCCTCCAACACATCTGAAATTGTACTGAGTTTTGTGTTCCATTCGTCAATGCGTTCTGCAAACACAGCTTTGAACGCCGAAAATTGCATTGCTTGTGTCATGGTAATTTGTTCGTCGAGTATGGCAATGAGTTCATCAAAACCTTTCAACACATAAGTACCTGTATCGCGGTAGGCAAACATGTCTAAATCAATACTTTCCCATTCTTTTTCCATATCATCTAATTTTTCTTCAATTTGAAATTCTTTTCCTGCACCACCGCCAATTTTGCAAACAGCAGCTTCATGCGCTTCAATGTCTAAATCAAAAGCAGATTTTAACGTAAAATTTTCATCCATCACAATTGGTTTACCTACCAACGTAGAAATTTGTTCCCAATGGCGGTCACGCATACCGGGGTTGCGAATGGATATGACAATGGGTACTCTGGGTTCAAATGCAATGATACTGTCTTTGACTGATTTAGCAATGTCCATGCAAGCACGGTTACCAGCTTTTTCAAAGGATTTAAATGCTTTTGAAATGTTTGTTTTGTACTTGCCAACAACATCTTCTAAAGTTTCAGCAATAATTCCCGAAAAGGGACCTTCTAACCATTCTTCGTACTGTACCAACCAATCTGATACTGTGATCCATAGATTGCGGTAGGGTTCAAAGGCTTTACGAATATCTTTCACTTTTGTATATTCTGTCAATTCACGTTCAAACAAAGACTCTCTTGAATTGAAAACGCGAGCTTGTTCCTCCGCGGCTGTAATTTTGTCATTCAATGATTTGACGTGTTGTGCCACCATATTAACACGTCCAATATCGGTGTATCCTTGAAATTGCCCGACTTCTTGCTCCAAACTCACTAAAGTTTGCTCAAACACAACTTGTTCGTCGTCCATTTCGGATGCGTACGACTTCTTTTTCTCTCTTTGGAGAGCGTCAGTGGCAACCATTTGCGCCATAATTTTTTTTGGCCAACCAGCAATACGCCACCGAAGATTAAATTGTTCGACATCTTGAACTCCTTCACCATCAAGAGCATCGCAACCTTCATAAATTTTTTGCATGTTTTCTTTCAGTTGACCCACTTCAGTTTTGATACCATTCATGTATTCAGCAAGTGCGGAGACTTCTTCGACACCTTTGGGAACTTTTGTTAAATTACGGCGAATTTCTTCAAATTTGGCGGACACACCCGATGCAATGTGCGAATTAAATTTTGCGATTAATGTATGGCACATGGATATGACAGATTTGTGTTTTTCCAACAATCGAGATCGAATGGAACCAAAGTTGACAGCATACAAACCAATATTCAATGGTTCCGATGGTAAATCTGCGGCCATTTTTTTGTGTTCTTTTTTATGTTTGGCAATGAGTTTAAGCACAGCCGGTACATCTAATTCTTCCAAATTTTCACCAGAAACACCATCAACAATTTTTTCAACGTCTGTATTTAAAAAAGCAATGAATGGAGAGCGGTTGTATTCTTTATAATTGATCAGTTCCAGTACCTTGTTTAAAGGCGTGATGGAAACTTTGTTGATAGCTTTTTCAAGCTTTTCACGCATATCTAATACAATTGGATCATCCGGTCTGATGTTTTGAAGAACAGGACTGAAACTCCAAAACAAACGGTCCATGAGCATTTTTTCAACTTGTTCAACACTGGACAACGTTTTAATAGCTTTATCAAACGCATTCAACACAACTGTTGCAAATGCTTCCGGTGCGGACGAGAGTTTAAATATATTGGCATAGATTGGTTCAATGGGTTGAATGGGACATGTTGCTCTCTTGTCATCGGGTGGTGGTTTCCATGCTTTGATGGCCGCCGTCGTTTCGGCAATTTCATCTACGTTTAAAACCACGGGATCATCAGTAGCATCAACTAATATGTTAAACAACGGTGGTGGACGTCTCATTGCCGTCATTTTGTTAAAGGTTTTCTTGTCTTTTTTGGACATTTTTTTACCCTTTGTAAAATCAATTGATATATCACGAAAACTTTTAATGTTTGGCATACCTACCGAAGCTTCCAGAATAAAAGCAGTGTATGCTTCCAACGAACCCACCGTTAATTTACGCAATGAATTTTGCATCCCAAAATTTATCCGGGTCAACAATTTTTTTAATTTAGTAAATTTATACACATCGACTTTGCTTTCATAAATGTTAAAATGACCTTTTCCACATGATTGCAAACTGTTGCGCAATGTTGAAGTGATTGAATGTGTCCAATCGTCATTGACTTGACGCGCGACCATTTTATTGATTGCTGTTTGTGAATTTACAAATTCATCAATGTCAAGACTGCGCTTGATGGAAACATTAAAGATACGTGTTGTTTGAATCTTTTCACATTCATCTTGCACTGTACTCAATGCTGTAATCACTTCCGATTTGGTTAAAAATGTTGCAAAAGCAAGGGCACTGAAGTTACGTTTAAAATCATTGTAATTGGCATCAATGCATCCTTGGTTGGGTGGCAATTTAATGGGTGGTCCAGTTGGAAGCTGAAAAGAAGACGCCATACTCATCACACCACTACCACCATCTTGTGATGCTGCAACATTGGCATCAAAAATAATTTTATTCATTGTTCGAGAATAATCAGTACTCACTTCGCTGACCAACAAAGAGGTATCTAAATCGGCACCTTTTAATTTCCCAGAACCAAGAGCTGCTTCAACCACACGGCGGACTTGTTCGGAATTTAAACTACCTACATCATCACTGGGCATGCAATCAACATACAAGTTGTATCGTATCAATGTTTCAGCATTCGCAGCTGCGGTTTGTGCAGCACGAACACGACGTGCAAATATACGAGGATCTTCAGCATTAAAACATATTTGAAGACGATGTCTTTTTTCTTTCAAAGGTGAATCGCCAATTTGTACAAAATAAAAACCATCGGCCCCAGTTTCTGGTACCAAACTCAAGACGGTGCATGGCACCCATTCTTGTTCCACTGAACCTCGAACTTCTCTGATTGTACGTCCAGGAATATTCGCTTCCGTTGCACCCGATGCCGTTCCACGGGAAAGCCATTCTTCGGTAGTATACATATCGTATTCACTACTGTCAAAAAAGTAGATTGGTAATTGATTGTTGTTGCCTGGAGTGCCATTGCCCTTTTCAACCGATACACTGGTCACACCATTTCGTATTAATTCTTCCCCTATGTTGATTAAATTGTAGTGTTGTTTTTTTCTTTCTACTGCCACTCGACGTGGTGTGACACCGGCACGAGTTTCATGGGGTATGTATACTTTTGGTTCCAAAATAGAGGGAATGTACGGCCGAGAACCAGGAGACGCTTGTTTCTTTTCTTCGGTTTTTTCAGCCGTTTGAAGGACGTTTTGCCACTCTTGCCTTTGTTGCCTTCTTTCATTAAAGGTTTTGATTGGGGATTTGCGAGAGACTACATTTGAAGTTAAATCCCATTTGTATTGTTCTGCCGGATCACCACTACCTCCTTTGGTATCGTTGAATCCTGGAATTGTACCTTTCATGCTTGATAATGCTAAAGAAGAGGATAAACTGGCGGTCTTTTTCATGGTGCGCGAAGGGGAAGAACGTTTGGCAGCCCACTATATAATATAATTTTTTATTAATAGTATGAGGTTTGTTGTTTACGGCGGACAAAATCATTTTTGTGGAGGAAAAGGTGGCATAGAAATTAAACAAAGATGGAAGAAACGAATGAGTCGCAAGTACAGAAGGAAACAAAGTCGTGCGATCGGAGGAATGAATGGGGCGTACCTTGCTGTCGTCTTTCTTCGACATGGTTACGTTTTTTGAACGGGCAACCGACTCTTGTGTGTGAGCGTTCAGTTCCCAGCAAGCAAGTATTGAAAAGTAGCCTGGGGGGTCGGTGAGTCCTCACAGTTCACAGTCAAAAAGTCCACCTCTGGCCTCTGTCCGATCTGACACCACTCCTTCCGAGCAGCTCTCAACAACACCTGAAATACCGTAAGTGGACTTCGACCATCCTTCTCTGCAGGTTCTTCGCAAAT
>Ga0115007_10001617_pt1 | contig 14334 bp, 7 predicted proteins | sample ArcOceMetagenome_2_FD_87166 | JGI IMG/M metagenome (GOLD analysis project Ga0115007, IMG submission 87166) | Marine eukaryotic phytoplankton communities from Arctic Ocean - Arctic Ocean ARC135M Metagenome | ecosystem: Environmental > Aquatic > Marine > Oceanic | place: Arctic Ocean | collected... | reverse complement strand
ATCTTATTGTTGAGTGGAAGATAGATTATATCACCCTCAAGCGGTCTGACGTTTTCTTCGTAACCACCAACTTCCGACTCGTATGTTCTTTTAGCAATAGTCATGGTGATCGAATCACGAATCTCAAGACCAAACTTAGATAGGAAGTCACCCTCACCTTCAAACCCATCAACACTCTTCACATACATTTCTGCCATGTACGCATCATTGAATGTCGAGATATCGTCTTCGTTGAGAATATCATCTTTTCCAACTAGGGTTCTAGGTATGTACCAAACGTCCATGCCGTAGATTCGAATCGACTCGATAACCAGATCCTCGACGAGGTTTTGCTCACCCGAGTTTTCAAAGTTATCAAAATAATAATTTTTAGCCACTTTTTTATCCTATCATATCGACTGAAGGTAGAGAATAGCTATTAGACATTTCTTCTTCTAATCTCTGTATCTCTTCTCGTGCATCGCTTAAAATTTGTTCTCCATTGAACTGAACACCACCGGGTAATGTCATGCCATTGAACTTAGTGAGATTTGACCCCCACTGATATTTTATTTTTGCTGTAGCATAATTCTGCAAGAAACGATCTGACCACACATCCGTGAATGTGTTAGGGTCCACAACTTGATATGCTTCTATTACAATATAATTTCCTACTGTAAGATTGCCCCAATCCATATCTAACTTAATTCGATCTAAGTGACGATTATATCTTAAAGGCACTGCACCTACAAGAAGCTCCTCCATAAGCTGTAGATGTTGCATTGACATCTGAAAGCTCACTAGAGGGCCCATATTAATATCATGTAGATTGTTCAATACATACTGATATTTTGCGTTAAAAATTCCACTACCCATAGAGATGTTAGATTCTGGGGTAAATACGTTAATAGCTCCGATAATATTCTCTGGTACTGGAATATACTCTAGTTCGAATGAGCCTTGATAGCTAACAGATATCGCTCTTCGGTTATCGGCTGCCGCACCATGTTTTGCTGAAAATGTGGGACTTGCGACATATGATCCTACAGTGAAAGCACCAGTAGTGGGCTTCCTAAAGTATACTCTCTTTAGTGTTACGTCAATTGAAATGATAGTTGCTGTTGCGGTTGCAGTAGCATCCGCAGTTGTATTATCAGCATATTCAGAGATAACTTCACCTACTGCAAAGTCTGGATTATCGCCCATCTCTAAAGCAGTAAACTGTACGTAAGAGTTAGATACCTGATGCTTCACATATGTCTTTTCAACACCATCAAAGTGATAATCTGCATAGTATGACAGTGCCTCGTCAACACGATCATCGACTTGATCTTGATCGACATTGATTTCAATAACTGGTTTACCCAGTTTTCTCAAACAATATTCTTTAAATTCTGCTTTAGTTGTTGGCTGTGCCATGTCTCTTTCCTAAATTATATTAGTTATTATAGTATTTATACTCTATCTTCTATCTGTATATTGAAGGTAGCTGAGTCTTGCCAGTAGTTCTCAATAGTCCTTATGAGATCAACGACAAAAAAGTTTTCATCGATAAGGACAGGTGTGTCATTACCAAAGACTCCCGAATCTATTATATGAAGTTCGACAACAAGAAATCTTTCGGGATGCGACGATTTTACTAGTTCAATATTGGTTGTGCCACCACCTGTATCATATGTAGTGCCCATATTATTCAACAAGCTATTCATATTCACAAGGGCGTAATCTAGATCATCATGATAAACCGCACCCGCTTGTGTGTATATGGTAGAAAGACTACCCGTTGAGCTTACCCATTTAGCTTTATGTACATATTTTGCCATTATATATTCTCCACCGTTCCACTTACAGAATCTATAGATAACATTGGGCCTGAACCATAAGTGTCTCTTAAATCATTTGAGCAGAAAGCCTTGATGAATATGTCCCTTTCAGTTGCGCTAGGCGGGAGCAATATTTCGACATCTTTAATCACATTCCTATGAATGTGTCCTCTATAGGTAGTGTTTGATGTAGTCACCGGTAGGCCAGTAATTGTCGCTAATTCAGTGTTTAGGTTATGTCTATGTTCTTTTTGATATGGAGTGACAAGTTGATAGTTGTTAGATCCGACAAAGAAGGTATTACTGTAGTATATTATCGAGCCGGCAGTGACAGCACCAGTGGAGTCGATTACCGATATATAAGTCTTACCAGCAATATAATATACGCTATTAATAGGAATTATGTTGCTCCCAGTGTTAGAGAGAGCCATTTTGCCCGATGCTAATACTTCTTCAGTGTGATTACCATCTACCACTAATATTCTGGAAACACTTTGAGGCGAGGAGTCATAGTCAACAGATACTGACTCTACAGTCATCGTTTTGACTGGAGTAACTTTTGCCTCATATCTAATTTGCTCTGTGAATCCTACGTAATCATCACCACCGCTATCAACAATACCAGAAAAAACAGCCGAGTACTCAAATCTCACTTTGAGTCTTTGTCTTTTCGCTACTCCTGATTTGGGGGCAGGAATACTTAGAACAACTTGATTTATGTTAGCAGAATATATAGTTTGTGCTGACGGTAGAGCTTTTCCAAGACCTATACCGCTATATTGTCCTGCATATCCATATCTTTTCTGGAATGAATACACTTCAGCTTTTTGATTGTCTATTTTGTCGTCTAGTGAAGTTGCTGAGTTTTTCCAAGATGTTGTGGATAGATCATAGTAGAGATATGCGTCATCAACTGGACTAGTTATCGCAACATTAGATAGGTTGCCTAGTGTGAAGTTAGCAGGATCTATCTGAAACTTTTCCACTACTAAACTGCCATCTGGATTCAGATTAGCGTTTAGATTCTGTGAGAAGCTACTGACAGAGACCGATAAAGAGTCATCAATGCTCAGGCTTGCTGTTAACTCTTCATCATTCATTATGCTCTAGTCATCCCTGCGGTCACTGTGGCTGTGCCCTGCACAACACGAGTTACTATAGCAGGATCACCACTATCTGTGATTTCTATATCATATAGATATCTGCCAGGCTCTAGGTCCGCTGTTCCAACTTGTGTAACTACGCCTTCTGTAAGTACAGATGCATTAGGTAGTTTGATCGTGATTTGACCTAAGACTCCATTATCTGTGCATACGAAACTTGCGGCAGAAGTGGACGATGAGTAGTTCTTTCGCATTTGTCCTAGTGCTGTATGACTTGCCAGACTGAATACTGACCCGTCTGCGGCCTTTACATCGATAGTAGCACTAAAGTCTGCTCCTTGATCGATTGTTATATTTGCTTTAATTGCCATCTTTTTTCTCCAATAGATACTACAGTTATTTATAAATAATAGAACAACCCTATATGAACTAATTGGAAGAATTATGTCAACAACAAAGTACTTAAAATTTGGTGCAAGAGCAGACAAAAATCTAGCGGATCTTTCAGATCCTACTCAAGCACTAGATAACATCTTAGATGATATATCTTCACGAGTGAGTGATGATGGTACACCTCTGGGATTCACATCAACTGATCTTTCCTCAATAATAGGTCTTAGAGAAACTTCGTTAGCTGATTCAGTTACCGAATCAGGTCAATCTACATTCTTGATCGATCTTGCGGGAAATACTATACAATCAACATCAGCTTCTGGTACTCTGATTGATGTTGCGCCTAGAATAACTATCAACGATTATATAAGAAACTACAAAACAGTTCTCGGTGATCCACCTTGGATAAATGGGGGAGATGGTCCCAATGCTACATTCATTCCATCGGATAGATTAAATGCAAATACTACTGATAATATAAACACAGAGTTGAAGGCACATCTAATTACTTCGGGGAATAGATATAGGCTAGAGGGTGGTACCCTCGTCAATGAGACTCAGATGGACGCTATTTCAGTTACAAATAAAGGATTAGCTCCTGCTGTAGGCGATATATTTGTGGCCATAGCTTCATTACCTGCTGATATGACTCCATACAACGGTATGGATGTAAGAAATGTTACAGTGCCTAATGGTAACTCGGGCACAGCAAACGCAAATGCTCTAACCTCGAATCAGTTGTTCACCACAAAGACAGATGCGGCATTGACATCATTGGCGGGCCCAGAAGACTTTTGGAGAGATGGGTTCTTTAATTTAGGTTCAAGATTGCATAAGAGCTTCATCAATCCTTTTGGTGGAATCCAATGGACAGGTTACCTAGATGGTCACTTTAGTATGAGGATTGAGTCATCTGGATACTACATAATAGAAGAGGATATTGTTGATGATGGGTCTGAAAATAATTGGCAGTTTATAAAGGGTGTCACATCAAGTGATATTAAGACATTTGGTAACATAAAGTGGACAACTGTAAATGATGTAACTAGAGTCGAGTTCACTAACGAAGACGACTATAAACGGGTGGTTACTCAGATGGAAATCACTCTAAATTCCAATCAAGCCACTGTTATAAGATTGTATAAAGTCTCACAATCGTATTATGCGGATCTGGATATCAATGTAGAATCCGAGGATACTACTGGGTCAATTCAAACATTCGAATATGATCTATTCGCAAATGCAAACTCATCGTCAGGCGAGATTAATGTCACCCAACCGGCAACTGGAGGGAGAAGAAGAGTTCGATTTAGTGCATGGTGGCCTGCTCTAGCACTCGGATTACAGTATCCAGAAAAAACTTTTGGTCATGTTGACCCAGGTACCGAGAACTTAAATGCGTACTTCTTCTATAAGAATGACGGAACAACAAATAGTTATGGTCAATATACATTTCCATACTTTAATACCAATAGAAGTAATATATTAAAACAAGAATCCACATCAAAATTAAGTGTCGCTAATACAATATCTATTGAGTATATACCTAGGCAAGAAACTAGCAGAGTGGTGCCTGAGTATTCAGCGGCATCAAATACAGTTGATATTGTCGCAATTAAATTGACAGATAAGGGAGTATTAGAATCCACATCATTTGGTGCCGGTAGTTTTTTAAATGCCGAGGTAGGAGACTGGATCGTTACTGTTCCTGCGTATACCACAAACTGGGCAAATGCAGCATCAAAGGCACATGCGTTTCAGATAGAAGAGAAATTAACATCTAGTACTGTATACGTTTCAAAGAGCTATGATCAGGTAACTGGGCTGGCTCTACAAGAATCACACAACATATTTGTTGTAAAAAACACTGGTCTAATAGGCATCTACAAAAAGGGTAGCCCTATAGGATCGGCTGTCAATTTTACAAAACTAGACACCGGAACAGGTACAATGAACAAGGGTGCAAACTTAGTCACAGTTGGCGATCTGGTTCACGCTGTCACGTTTACAGGAGGCTCATCAGATGCTCCATCACAGGACTATGCACTCAAAGTGAATAATACTGTTAACCCCAGTGATGGGGATGTTGCGTGTATTATAAGTAATCATCCCAAGGCTAGTGGAACAAGTATGGTAACTGGTGAGGGAATAGCTCTTATATATGCATCTAGGGGGCTGAACGATATATCTGCTCAACTTGAGTGTGGTGGCGCATATGGACTAGAGGTTACTGTAGCCTCTCCAATAGTGGCTGCGCCTAATCAGAAAATATATGTTAATGACATTAGTCGTGGTAGTGGAATGGCAGCAGATGTTGTATACTTTGTTGGTCCGAATTCGGCTGCACCTGTGATACCTCAATCTACGAATAATTCCCAAACGGGTTCTTCATCCGTGACTGCATTTGGCACCGACGGTACTGGTAAATTTATAACTATTAACACATCTTTAACTGCACCGCTTGAGCCGGGAACAACAATTGTTCTTGTACCCTCTACAAGCTCGCTTAGATTTCAAAACAGAGAGTATTGTGTTGTTCCTTTAAACACCGCTCCTCCTTTTGCGAGTACAGACAAGGGCCTAGCTACCAAGTCAACACACAAAGATTTAATTGTTGAGGATTTAATTTTCTCGGAAATAGCTATTAACGTGAATGCTAGTCGTGTGATAAGTTTAGCAGACAGACCATTCACTGACCAGAGTTCTGTTCCAGATAAGAATATCCCCATAACATATAACGGAAACACTTATAAAATTTTAATCAATGATAATAACTTAGGTACTTAATCATCAAGAAGTAGGTAGAACTGCTCTCCATTAACTACTATTGGTAACTTATGAGTGTATGGTGTTGTAGTAGCTACAGATGCAACTAGGTCGACTTTGGCACTCGCTCCAATATTAGTTTTAATTAATACTGGAGTGTTTACTGGCGAATCAATCAAGAGTTTTGATATTTGAGCTTTGTTTGATACTGTCTTAAGAGCAGCGGCACCAGTCGGACTAGATCCAGACGCAACTTCTTCCCAAGGGTTTTCTGTTCCAGAGAATGCTCGAACCTCTTGATTAGTTGTGCTGTTCAGTATGAATAGACCTGGTGGATTAACAGCTTTTACAGTACCAGTGCCTATACCAGATATAGCAGTACTGTCTGCTTGTGTAGTTGCTCCGTTGGCGGTAAAGATTTCTCCTACTGCGGGTGAAGCGTCTGCTCCAATGTGAGTCCAGTCAGCATCAATAGTGTTGCCTTTGTCAATTATCTTGTACTGCTCATTAGTGACTAGTGCGGTGATTATCGTTCTAGGATAACCTATCTCCAGATTGTTGGTATTTGTTATCCTAACCTGTCCCCTGATCCTAACATTTTCGCTGAATGAGTTGTCTTGATATGTTAGGGGTATACGAGTCTTCTTGAACTTAACCTTAGATATTACAGATCCTATGTATGAAGTCTGATCAAATGTTGAATAGTCGTCATCACCTTCTGTATCGCCATCGACCTCTGGATTGAATGCTCCAACAACAACATTAGAATTAGTGTTATCTTGGCCGGGAGATAGAAATTCTATATTGATCTTATGTACGCTATCATCTCTAGTCAATGATACATCTGTGATAGTGACACCACCAATGCTTTCTAAATTTACTATCGTCGGGGACTCAGCAGTATCACCTTTCGCTATTAGCTGAAACCTATCTTCTCCGTTAGAGTTGTATGCTTTATAGACATAATTAGCTCCACCATCGATGGACAGAATAGTACCCTCAGAAAACCCTACTCTGTTGTCCCCAATAACTACTATAGTATATCCATCGACTGGATAATTGACATTCTGAAAATCAGTTCTAACCTGAACCTCTGTGGCTAGACCACCTATACCTGATGATGTGTCACCTGCACCAGTAGCAGTGAAGATTTCTCCTACTGCGGGCGAAGCGTCTGCTCCAATACCATTCCAGTTTCTTGTTACACCTACATCCTTTATCCTATATTTCGTAGCTGTTATCAATGATCCAAATGGAGTATCAGCGTCAACAGGTGAATTAGGGGTGTTAGATAGACTAGATAGAAGATTAAAGTTACCATCCAGTAATAGAATGTCAGAAGTTATATTAGTACCTGCGAGGTTGTCCAATATAGCCCTGTCGGATATACCCGAAGCACTTTCTACTAGATTTGCATTTTTGACGAAGCCTTGTGCCATTTTTTCTTTCCTTAATCTAGGAGTATTGTCCAACCACTACTTCTGAGTGCGGCTAGCTTGTTAATTGTTGAGTCTGGGGAATCATTCGTACCATCGTTTTCTATAGCTGTTAACCCAAATGAGGCTACACCATCATCAGCAGACTGGCCTAAGAAATTAACAGTTACTCCACCTCTAGGTCTGGCTATATAGTTTTCATAAAGATCGTTGATTAGATCTGTTGCTATCGTTCCACGAAGTCTGTTATTAGAGAAGTTGAAGTTACTCATATATGTACAGTCTTTCAGAAACCCTGATGTGTATGTCGATAATCTATTATTTTGCATTTTCAGAGTGCGTATTCTTGGACAAGCAGAAAAGTCTGGAATGCTTCCAGAGAACTCGTTATACTGTATCTCTAGGTTTTTTAATTGTGGCAATTCAAGCTTAGGGAATTGTCCAATAAAAGAGTTTGTGTGCATTCTGACATTGTTGAGTAATGGTTGGGTGAGTACAGGGAATGTTCCTGTTAGCCCTCTACCCTTGATTCTGTCATATGTGTAGGGTATAACCTCACCACCTGAGTTAGTACCGCCTATTACGCTTGCGGCGTTAGCTATAAAGACTCTGCCTTGATATATGCTAGGCGTACCGTTCATTATAGACCACCACTCTGCGTCAGTATGAGTACCCACTTGCATAATCACATATTTCTTACCGGTTGTCATTTGTACTGTTTTAGGATTAATGGTTTGTGCGACAAACGAATCTCCCACTGTCGGTGTAGTATCGTGGGTATCACCTGATACTGGATCAGTTCCCCCAGATACCCAACCAGATTGCACCCACTGCTCTGGAGACGTTGCATCTGTACCAGTACCACTTCTAAGAGAAAGTATAGTATACGTCTGATTTGCTTGCATACGGTACATTTCTTTGTTAACTGAATTTCTTTGGGCGTCATAGAATTTGAGGTTTGTATTAGCATTTAAGCTTAACAATCCTCCTCTGAGATCATTGCCAGCCAAGTATACTGATTCCAATCGACCACAGTTAGATAGGTCCAAATCATATTGATCGTCTGTGGGGTGCTTCATAGCTCCACTAGACCACCAGTTATAATGTATATAAAGTATTATGAGGCCGGTCGAGTTTACAAAGGTCTGCCCCTGATGATTAGTTGCACCACTAGTCCCAAGAAGGTCATTGTTAAATCTACCAAATCTGCCGCCTCCCCATAATATTCTTTTAATTTTATTGGAGCCCAAAAACATATCATCTTGAAGACCACCATCAAACCCAGTTCCCCATCTGGTGTCTATTTTAGACAATTCTGGTTTAGATTGAAACATTCCGTTAGTTTTAAAGTTGCCGGAAAGACTCCTAAGATGATATATATTAAACTCCACCAGTGCAGGACAGTTATCAAACTTGCTATCAAGAGTTTTCTCTGGAGTATCATATTTACTCGATACGACTGCGCTTCTATGAGAATATACTTTTAGGTTAACCTGATTGCTCATATCTATAATATTATGGGTGTTATATTCACTATAGAAGTTAACCAAATTTGTGCTTCTAAACGCAGGTATTGAGATATCTACAGAGCTGGCAGCTTTACTTGTTGACACCCAGTTTGGGTACTCCGAATTAGTCTCTATACGATTCTGCCTAATGTCAACTCGTACTGTGTTAGGGCTTCTATACACGCCGGGAGAAAGTTTCCGTATAGAACTCTGTTTGTATGTGTCGTAGTTGGTTATACCGTTAGAACCATAGTGTGAAAGATTTCCATTTATGTCACATTTAGTGAACGAGTGGCCTCCTACAGTAGATCCACTTATCGTCATTGTAATTGCGCCGTCATCTGCTTTAGTTCTGACGTTAACCAAGTTGCCTGATCCATCTCCAATCTTTTCAAATACATACACTTCGCCGTCTGTTAGTCCACCTACACCAGCGCCCATAACGGAAGTTGCGCTAACTCTCTGATCATATTTGACGTAGATTTTAGTAGAACTTAAACTGCCGTTAGCGTTGTCGAACCAAGTTGCTACGTACCCTGAAGGTAGTGACGCTAAAGATATTGTGGTGATTGTTCCATTGCCACCTGGCCATAGATCTGCTACACTTCTTAGTCCAGTGGTCGCCTCTAAAGGATCATACACAATGGGTGATGTCGTTGCAGTCATACGTCTAGATAGAGTTCTCTGAAACACAGAAGACATATTCAAATCAGTCAATATCTCATAGTCTGTTAGGTCTATGGGTACGCTATCAGTAAAACATCCGTTTATAGTTATTTTTTTGATTGTTGTTGGGAGTCTGTTTAGCTGTGCAGATGCAGTACCTGCTGTTACTGATGTTGTTTCTGTGAATCCATCTATACCGTTTAGAAATTGTGCTCCTCTACTTAGATTGTTTCCTGTGAGCGTGATCTCTTCTAGTGCTGTAGCAAGACCTGCGCCACCAGCGTAACCAGACTTTGCTACTGTAGCGTCACTTCTAAATTGCGGAATAATAGAGAAATCATTACTTTCTATATTTAATTTCTTCAATGCAGGTAAGCTTACATTAGTCCAGTCTAATAGATTAATGGTCTTCATAGTAAGACTTTCTATCTTGGACGGATCATAGAAAAACTCAAGAGTTCTTGGTTTAGCTGAAGTGTCTCTAAACGTATAAGTCGCAGGACTCGTTAGTGTTCCAAGTCCCAAGCTACCTGGGTTTGCTGCTGTACCATCACCAGAATTGTATGATGTGCCACTTCCATCAGTATTAGTAATCCTCCATGTCATTGGGACTATGCCCTGAGAGTCACTAACCCCACCAGAAATAATATTTGCACCAAGATCGGCATCTCTAAAATATGTATCCCAAATTAGAGGTATACCTTTCATTGCTAGGAATTGATGTGTGCTTGTAGAGCCAGCCGCATTTGTGTTATTCATTTCTATAACGTGTGTTGCAACCTCAGCTCTAAATGTTTTGGAGATAGGAGCAGTCGTTGTCTCTAAAGAAGTAAACGCTATAGAGTCGCCTGTTACTTGTATTTCACCACCATATATGATATAGTCAGTTTCGTTTGGAGCAGTGCCAACAGGGGACCAAGAGGATGTTCTTGATGTCGATATATCAGCGCCTGTCAATGTCCAAAAATCATCACCATCTACAGTATCAAAGTCTATATAATTGAATTTAATGGCCTGACCAACAAGATTATTCGATATGGACATATTGAAATCCATAGGAACTCTAATATCGCTCATCGCCTCTAATATAACTAGAGTCTTTTCTGCGGAGCCAGCCAGAGATTTGAATGTGGTTACTTGAGACTCTGTTAAACCAGAGAGTGCATGAAAATCCGTTAAGCTAACGTCCACTCCCGCTTGAGTGATTCCTCTGATCAAATCAAAGTCTTCTCTATTCAAGCCTAGGTTAATCAAAGCCTTACGAGGATCATCCACATCGATCATCCCTTTCCCAATATTAAGACCTCTAAAAATTGCCATTACTGTTCCTTGATTGTAAGAGTAGCTTCGACATTGCCTTGATTACCATCCAAACTAGTGGCAGTGAAGTATATTGCTTTATTATTTAGTAATCCTCTAGATACACCCTTTCTGTCTACATCAAATATGCTTTTCAGATCCATAAGTACTGGTTTGTTAGCATCAACGTAGAAAGAGTATAGTAAACTTCCAGGTCTTAATGGATTAAGCGCACTTGTGTCGTATCTACAGCTTGCTAATTGCTCATTTGAGTTGAATGCACAGGGTGTTTCACTGCTGTTGCTTCCGCCACTGTTGAGTATTGTGATGTTTTGGTTATAGCTACTTTCTTCAGTCACAAATACAGGAGTATGTGTTTTGACTAATCCACTTCCGTCTGTCTCTTCAATAACAACACAGTTGACTTTGGCGTAATCACCTAAAGCAAAAACTGGATATAGTGGTTGTGCGCTGAAGGTAATTGCCTGAGATTTAACAAACTTATTATCTGTAAACCTTTCGACACCATCCTCATCATAACTAATTGCTTGCCAATCACTACTCAATTCCAATATCTTGGTTTGGATAAATTTCGGATTGTCTGGATCAGCAACAAATGCTGCACCAGTACCGGCGCCTAGATCTTCGGCAATTGGTTTGCCTGTAGTTCCATTACCACCAGACACATAAACGTATGCGTTTCCGCCCCCTGGCGGAACTGTCACTACAGATTCAAAGAACTTACCTGTACCTGCAAACAGTGTACCTACTTCCGATGTTCCTTGATTAGAAGAGTCGAATTTTATTAATGATGCTGCCGGCCCACTCACATTAGTCGCAAACGTGACCTTGAACTTATCACTATAAGTACCTATTCCTGCTTCAATTGCGGCAACCTGATAATCTATAGTAGTTACCTTACCAACTATTGTAGATGGATATCCACTATCCTTTCCTTTTAAACTAATAGATGTTGACTCGTTTATAGAACCAATTTTAGCATTACCAGTGGCAGGTGTTGTAGAGATTGCTGTACGAGAAGTTGTGGTTAAGGTTGCTGTAGTGCTTCCGTTTGTGACACTTACACGAAACCTGCTACCGGGGATAACACCTTCGGCACCAGATACTGTACCAGAAATAGTAATCTCATCACCAACTACTACTGCTTGGTTATCAAACGAAATTTCACCATTAGATCCAGTAATCTCAACATTGGTCAAGGGGTCATTAATGCCATCAGGCTCAGGTAATCTAGGATCAATCTGCATCTGATCGCCGTAGCTAGGGTCCCACTCGTAGACTTCTGCTCTAGACGAATAGCTATATGCAACACCTTGATGACAGTATTCAACATATGGAAATTCTTTTAGATCGAAATCTTTGAACTGGTTAGCAGCATATTCAAACTGAACTTTATTATCGTCTGCATCCCCACCGGGTGCAACTGGGGGATATGGGGAAAGCGATATTGCAAATTCTGCAAAATGATATCCTAGATGTGATGGATCAACAGCCCTAGGATTCAAGAAGTGTATCTTAAAATTATTTGCCGCTATACCAACAGATGAAGCCACAATAGTATTATAGTTACTTAGCACGCCAGAAAATGTTGGATTGTCTGATGGGTTTAAAATTGACCCGTTTGTCTTACGATATTTCAAAACACTGTTAGTAGTAAGTGCGTAATCAGAGGATCTACGCAATACATTAGTTGTTCTACCTGTGGATGCATCATATGCAGGATTCACATAAGTACCATATATACCGTCTGATATAATCCTTGCGTTATCGTCAGATGGATTCAACCTCTTAACAACAGTCACTGTTAATTCATCATCACTATTTCCTGCATAGACAACGGTAAGAGTCAAATTTGTGGTACTACTTATCGCCTCTACTTGATAATCAACACCCGATATCGATATATTATCTCCAATGACAAGATCAGTCGTAAATGCTGTGTTTGTGCCAGTAACGGCCGCTTCGCCTTGAGTTACTTCTATAGTGCCTTGAACAGACGTGTCAGTGGGTTGCAATATATTTAACTGAGAATCACCAAAAAACTGAAAGTCTAGTGTCCTAGATTTAGGATGTCTTCCATCCATTACTATTGACGGAGAGAAGTTGAAATGCGCTCCCTGAGATGACCCATTAATTTCCTCTACATCTATTCTACACGCCCTATCGCTACTCACTGAAACATTAGACGGATAAGACTTCTTGTAGTTTCTTATGGGGTCGCCTTGAGAGTTTACGATATAGTCTTTTGGTAAGACGCCCAGAATTGGAGTTCTATTGGTAAACTGTTTAGTGGGAGAAGTTGTAGTAGACAGTCGTATTGTCCCCTCATCACCACCATCAACATAATAACTACTACCGTACTTGTAGAGATATATCGGAGATTTTATATTTGCGTTGTCTAAAGAGTTTAAAAGATACTTAAATTTAAAATCTGGATTTGCTAGTACAGGCTGACCTAAACCATTCTCTATTACAAATGTGTGGAGTTTTACCCATCTAGCATCCCCATTACCAACTGGGATATATGCATAGAATTTTGCTCCGATAGCTCCATACCAAGAGAACTCGATCTTATACATTGTTACATCTTCAAAGGATAGTATATAGCCTGATTCACCTGCACCCAAAAGCGCATCACCATTCCACTTACTTCGAGATATAACAGTTTCCCAAAGAGCATTACTGTTGCCTATAGAAGAGGGGAACACTGCTGTGCTTGATTGATCTTCGGCAGTTAGGCCTTGTCTCACAAGCAGTTCGTCAGGCATCCTAATGGTGCTTCTTCTGATTATGTTGAACTGGCTACCTCTTAACTGAAACATATACTCATCAGTCTCATTAGAGCAACCCCACTCTAAAATTGTGTCTATACTGTTTGGGTCGGTGGCCATCCTAGATCCAAATGTGAATCCACTTGCTCTACCTGGTTGATATCGAAATGCTTTTTTACTCTCTAAAACAGCTATCTGTGCTGATTTACTAGTACCACCGGGTACACAAGCATCGACAGCAAAACTTACAATCTTTCTATACTGCAATGTTCTAGTATAATCCTGCTCGCCGCTGTTTATCATTAGTGGGAACTTAGCCACATCGCTCTTAATTTGATCGAAAAAGAATGTCCATCTTTCGATGGCATCAAAAGAATCCTGAATAGGGTTGCTATATTCTACATCGTGCCAACTACCATTTCCATCGAATACTGGCTCTGACGTGTTTGTACGGAATACATAATCCACAGGAGTGCCGCTAGAATCTACGACATAAACAAAATCGTCATTTAGTAGAAACTTTTCTGCGAAGTCTAAGTTGACAGTTTTGAATATATTATATAGAAACT
>Ga0115007_10001616_pt1 | contig 14338 bp, 14 predicted proteins | sample ArcOceMetagenome_2_FD_87166 | JGI IMG/M metagenome (GOLD analysis project Ga0115007, IMG submission 87166) | Marine eukaryotic phytoplankton communities from Arctic Ocean - Arctic Ocean ARC135M Metagenome | ecosystem: Environmental > Aquatic > Marine > Oceanic | place: Arctic Ocean | collected... | reverse complement strand
TTGAATCCCATTACATTCAAATGCTCTCAAACCATCGTAAAATCATTGACCAAAAAACAGCATTCCAGCAATGGCCGGAAATTATCGATAGCAGTAAATATAGCTATATAATGGAAAAGATATTAGAACACTTTCCAAAAGAACAAATATTCGTTATTTTTTTGGATGAATATTCCAAAAACAAACGAACTATCCATAAAGAAGTTTCCCAATTTTTAAAAGTATCAATAGAAGCTGATGCTCTTGATAAGATGGAGTTTAACGAACATTCTCACAAGCGAGAAAATCAAGCTATGGATGGTTTAATCTTAAAGACACTCAGAAAAAGTAAAAAGTACAACCAATTAAACGTACTATTACCTGAATCATTAAAAAATAATTTAAAAAAACTACTTAGAAAAAAAATCAGTATAGATGCCACACTAAAAAAAGAAGATCGAGACAACCTACAGAAAGTCATAAATCCCGACTGGGAAGAATTTCAACTAAAATATCGAAAAAAACTCAAGAACGCATGAGATCAATCACCTCTCCATGAAGACAGATCAAGCCCTGTAACTTTTTCTAACTCATCGACCTATTGATAATAATATTTATTAAATATTTTATTTTTTAGCTCAGGAGTAAGTTTAACCGAACGTTTGTAAAGTTTAGATGAAAACTTATTTTTCAAAACACCAAAAAAACTTTAGGCAGTAAAGATTTAATAGCGTTTTTAATATAAAAATTCTTATCAATAAAACCTTCATTACTGTGTATAGAATAATCAAAAGATATACTTTCCACTCCCAAAAAACCACATATACTAGACATAACCGCGTCTTTATCGTTTTTAACAAAATCATAAAAGTTAACAAAAAGCACATTTAAAGCATCAAAAAAATTAAAAAATTTATCAATCTGACTAAAATAAAAACCTCACTCAACATAACACCCAGGATAATTCCAACCATCTCTTCTTTGCTTCGAATCAAAAACACTATATGAAGACAAATAATTTTCAAAACTAGTATCTTTTTCTACGCACAAACGCCTAAAATGGTTAAATTGACCATATTCTCTAGAAAAAGGCTCTCTTAACACAAAGATCAACTTAACATTAGGCCCTAGGGTTTTATAAATACGTTCAGGAATATAATCATAAAAAAATAATCCGATGTTATATAACCTGTAACCCCTTCTTCAAAATTAGAAAATTTTTTAAATAGTAATCCAATCCCATTTCCCAATTAGGTTAATGGTTAAAAACTCTCATTCCCCTTCTATTTGGAAGAATAATTTTAGGATACAGACTCAAACGATTATATAGAGTCGTCGTGCACGCTTTCTGCACACCAACACAAATAAAATCTGGACCTCGCATAACAACCTCATATAATAATACAAAAACAATTAATGTGTATCTATCAGGGACAAATAACGCTCTATGTAAGCCCCCCCTAATTTCGACAATGATAAATTTTCTTCAATAAATACTTTAGGGTTATAAATACCCGTTATAAACTCATCACAGACATTTTCAAACTCATCAATTTTAAATCGCAAACCACATGCCTCACTAAAATAAGGCACTGAAGAAACAGCTAAATTATCTTTTGCTAATACCTTTAACTCAGGATCGACTAACTCACCCTCATCCCACGCTAATACAGGTATATTAGAAGCCAAAGCTTCTTGACAAGCTAAACCTTGTGTTTCATGTTCACATATAAAAATCATGGCTTTGGACTCTTCAAGCCCCTTCATAAACTCATTATAGTGATGATGACCGTACCTAACACACTGATAAGTTGATCCTTTTTTTTCTAAATAATTGATAATCGGCTGTAAAACCCGATCCACTTCGATCTCTCTATTCCAGCGAATTTTATCGTATATTAAAAAATCATATTTTTTTTGACATTTAGAAAGGTCTGGAAAAGAATCCACATCAATGCCTGCTGGCCAACGGAACATCTTTCCTGAGCAAAAAGGCTCATACATTTGACAAAACCAATCGCATGGTTGAATAAAATATTTATATCTAGGATCATTAGCGATACTTAACTCATCCAAACGGGGTAAGCCAAAATCACCGGGGCCAAATATTCTAGGGTTTTTAAGACCATCAGTACGCAATAAGACTGAAGGGTAACCTGCTACACCTATAGGATAATCCGGATATTTCTTAGCCAAAGAAAAATCATTTACCCTAACATCACAACCTATAGAGGTTAATGAATTAACCAACCCTAAAAAAGCTACGTAAAAGCCAGTATAGGGCTGCTGACTGACTGCCCAACGCTTAAAGTTTCTGGCATTATGGTGCCCCCAAGACTTAAACTTTCCAAATATACCTTCGCGTGCTTGCAGATCATAACCATCAAAAAAAAGAAGGACAATAGGGCCTCGACCAAGATCCATAATTTTAAGCATCTTCACTTCCATAATGACATCAACTTATTTATTGAGCGTAAACCAAATTGCTTACCATCACGATATAATGACCGAAAAAGAACAAACACTCGATAGAAATTTACCTTTTTATGCCAAAATCTAGTATTAGAAATAATTCCATGAGATGTGATAAAGTAATTCTTTGGTATCTTTTGCCATTCAGGAATCACAAAGCGATCTCTTATTTTCTCCGAAACCATATGATAATAAGCAAGTTCTTGACCATCTGATTTATATACCTTACCCTCAGAAACTCGTATAAAATCTTTGTCTCCAAATATTTTTTCTTTAATTAGTCTCTTTTCAAACCAAACTTTCAAATCCCCATTAAGAGCAGATTTTTTCACTAAAAATGTAAAAGATTCCTTATCATCTATATCTAGTATATTTTCACCTTGACGTAATTGCTCATAAAGGCAATTACATTCATCAAAAGCAAAGTTCTCTTCCGATGAAAATACAACTTCCCAACTACAACTCGACTTGTATAGATTATTAATTTTAGAAAGGTTCTTAAAAACACTAAATGAACCAGACAGCCATTCTGGAACCATGGACAAAACATCATAATCCTGCCAATTTTCAGGAAAATTACTTAATACGTCCCCATAAATAACATCAATATCACCCATCGCCCAATAATCATACTCAGCTATATAATCCTCAAATATAACTCCATAAGCAGGTCGAAAATCACATAACTTATAACTTTTTTTTATATTAGAGTTGATGCCTAACTTATTTTTAACCAACAGTTCAAAATGTTCCATACTACTTTCAATAATATGCAGATTTTCAGGAACATAACCATCATAAAAACAATCAGTAAACATATAAACATGTATATTAGGGTTTTTAATTAACCCGTTAACATAAAAAGGAAATGATTTGGGAAAAGCCCCGTAATAGGGGCTTAGTAACGCAATACTAGAAGTCATCTTCAAACCTTTTATTGGTATATACGGACATAGTCGATTATGTAATCTACTGGATAGATATCATCGTCAGGCGCTCCAGCCCAAGCACCACCCATCGCCAAATTAATAATTATAAAATGAGGCTTAGCAAATGGGTTATAAGTATCCCCCGCGAGAGAAATATTAAATTTCTTCCATTGCCGCCCATCAAAGAAAAAACGAATCTCTTTCTCATCCCACTCAATTCCATATATATGAAACTCGTCAGGTGAGTTTGTAAAAAGCTTCTCCTCTTTTAAGGGACTAAGTCGACTCTTTTTTCCTAGCTTATAGTCATAAAAATGTACGCCCCCATGAATCTGCCTTGGGGTAGAACCGACAAATTCCATCACATCAATTTCACCACATTTAGGCCAGCCAATAGAGCTTATATTCTCACCTAAAGTCCAAAAAGCAGGCCAAACACCCTTACCTAGCGGTAACTTCGCTCTGATCTCCATTCTGCCATATGTCCAAGAGGAGAGTTTTTTTGTTGTTAAGCTCGCTGAAGTTACGGGAATAAATTCTTCACCCCAAAATTTATTCCACATGCTACGGGTATCATCATGACGGATAGCACGTAACGTCAACACACCACTAGATACAAAACTGTTATCCAACGAGGCTGCTTTATAATATTGTAATTCTTTATTTCTCACATAACCGGTTTCGTAATTCCACTTACTCGAATCAGGTAGTCCTTCATAATCAAACTCATCATGCCAGACAAGCTTTTCCGCTAAAGAAACCTCACTTAATAAAACGAATACTAAAAAAAAAGGAAGCCGCACTAAATTTTCGAACATAAATCCTTGCACCTTTCATAATAATATTTAGCTATATCTAAAAGCTCATCAGGAACGTCTACCGTTATATTATTTTCAGTCTTAACTATAGAGCCTAATTTAATATTATCCGATGTATCACCATAAATAGCTTTCCCAGTTTTATCAAATAATCTGTAATGACTAGATAATGGATAACTTAAGTCTAAAAAAATACTTATTTCATTAAGAACATAATCTGTTTTTTCAACTAAGTCGTCAGCTTTAACAAAACAAACATCGATATTGTTTTTTTCAACAATATCGGTAATGCTTTGCAGGCGCTGACAATAATAGGCAAAAGCACGATAAGGGTCCTTTCCCCACAGACTATTAGTAATACCCCCCATTGACATAAGACTTTTTAAAGTAGAGCTCGGTTGTCTTATTAAAACAATAACTTTATAATCTTGTAGACTTTTTGGATCAAAACGTTCATGTAAAACTTTATCATAAAGATAACGATGTTGAGATGACAAGTTATTATCTAGAAGTAAATTGGCTTTTACTTTTATTTCAAAAAATAGATCTGCATGCCTTTGATGCTGTTCATAATAACCTGCTATTTCATCATGACTACCTAATATATGGGATAATACGGAGGAACGACTTCTCATATGGCTTAATAAAATAATCTTCTCATATGATTTTTTAACCACATAAAGGTTTTTTATTAATACAATTCCTTTTGAAAAATTAATCATTACACCCTCCGAATAAGTCTAGCGGCCTTTTTTAGCCATAAAGGTCGTGATGACGGTAGCATTTTCCATGCAAAGATTATTTGCGCGTATTTCAAGGGAAGTATTCTTAATAACCACCACCACATTTTAATAACCATTGCATTAACACGAGAATAATTGGCGAAATCTATAGCTTTCACTGCTTGTTGAAAAAGAGCCACACGTGACAGCTCAGAAGAGCGAATATCATCAGAGAAAATTAACTTGCAAAATAATTGTTCCAAATGCTGGATGTCACTATTCCCGACATTATCTGGCAAAATATTTCCCGTCCGCTTAGCATGAACAGCTAAAGCCTTATAACGCTGCTTATTATGTTCAATACACCATTCGGCCCGTTTTAATAACAACTGGTTGAAGACAGAATGATTGTCCCCATGCTGTCGATACGCCGATAGTTTTTCATCAAAGCCATGGACAGAGCCATACAAAGGAGCGAGTGTTACAAGATAGCCATCCCCTCCCTGCCTGAAAGCACTTTCATCCATTGGCATCACTTGATTCAAGAACGAGCGAGAAAAAACTAAACCAGATGTAACTGTTGATTGATATCTGCCATATTTAAATAGATTTTTTTTTGCCTTTTTGGTGTCAAACCGTTTTTCATATTTAGGAAAAACATCATAAGCTACTCCTTCAGCATCCACTAAATCCATACGATACATATATATAACGTAGCCATTCTTCATATTAGCTGCAGCCATATCCAGAGCCCCAGGCAATAGGTAGTCATCCGCGTCTAAAAAAATAACCAGTTCGCCCGTACTTGCTGCATAACCACTATTGAAGGCGCCACCATGACCTTTATTTTCCTCATGAAAAACAGCAACAAGACGGTCATCATACCTACTAATAATATCTCTTGATGAATCAGAAGAAACATCATCAACAACAATAAGCTCTTTATTAGCATAATCTTGATTTAACACACTCTCTATAGAAGTCTCTATATACTTCTCATAGTTATAGCATGTAATAACAATGCTAATTTTAGGTTGATTGCTATCCATTATGACTATCGCCCTTTTCTAATTGCTCGGAACTACCATAAAGCACAATTTCTTGCCCTCCAAGCGCTCTGTAGCAAACTCCTAGATGCAAAACCCCTCGTAGAAAATTAGCTCTCCACTTATCTGGCTTCAAAAAGCTAGCGCAGGCAGATAGAATACAATAAGAAGCTTTTATAAGAGCTACGGCCATTAAAGACGCTCTTTTCGAATATGTAGATCCGTTTTTTAACACTAATGCAGCATGTGTTTGACCTGCACGAAACCGTCTATTTCTTAACCAAGTAAGGTTTGCTCTTTGAGGAAGAACCGGTTCAATAACCAACGCCTCTTCCGCATAAACGATCTGCACACCTAAATCGTGTAGGCGGTGGAAAAACTCAGTATCTTCACCACCTGTTTTCCCTAATGAAAGTTCAAAGCGATTAGACGCTATATGCATATTTCTATTATTTAATAAGACATTACAGGTATAGCCAGTAACAATTTCACCACTTTTAATGACCGGCCTAGTATTATAAAAATCGCCTTTCATAACCCATTTTGGGTAAGGAGGGTGTATAAAGCTTGCATCAACTCGCCCGAGAACAACATCGGCTCCCGTCGACTCAGCTTTAGACATTAAGTTAATTAACCAATATTTATCAGCTATTTCATCATCATCAATAAATGCTACCCAATCGGCCGTTGCTTTATCTAAGCAAGCATTTCGAGCAATGGAAATATTTTGTTTAGGTGCGTGAATATACTCAATGGGTATATTCTGTGCATTGATTGATAATACCCGTTCTCTAGCACTGGGCTCAATATCGTTATCCGCAACAATAATGTTAACCTTCCAGTCATTACTTAACTCAAGTTGCTGCAAAGAGTTCAAAGCATCAATCACTGATTCTCGGCGAAAAGTGCACATAGCTATATCGATAGTTTTAAGATTATGCTCCACTATCTACCACCTCTTTTAATGTACTTTCTAACAACAAAAGAGCAAAAACCTAAAGACCAAGCAAAGTGCATAACAATAGCTGCTATTCCAACTAGATAACGATAGAAGCCTTGCCCCTTCATAGTTTTATGACCAATAATCCCACCGACAAAGAAACACGCCAAAAACCAAATGAGGAATGGCAGCATTAAAGGCCACCAAATAAGGGCAAATAAAGAGAACAAAAACAGCGGGGAAATAGACATAGGTATTAATTGGCGAATTTTTGGGATAACACCATGTTTAATAATATTTTTCGCCCGACCTCGACCATAACCTTTATACTGCCGAAAGAGTGCGCTTAATGTTTCTCGTGGGTAATAAACTAGATTAGTTTTGGCGGTTAGCCAGATCTTAAATCCAGCTTGTTTGAATCGATAATCAAACTCTGCATCCTCATTATGACTAAAACTTTCATCGTAGCCATTAATCTGCCTAAACCCATGAATACTAATGAGTGCATGATGTCCATGATCAATCCATTGCCCTTCTGTAAGGCTATTACGGTGATCTGACCCTCCGTTCCCCAATACAGAGCTTTGTGCCGCAGCAATAGCCGACTGCATCCCCCCTAGAGCTTGGGTATCCATAGAGACGACAACCGAGTCAGCCCCCATCTCTTCAGCTTCCTTGAGCAAAAGTGAGACGTAGTTGGATGGGTAGTCTGCATGAACATCTAACCGAATAAGGTATTTAGCGTCATCTCCATATTGTTCAACTGCCCGATTGACCGCACTACATTGTAAACGGCGCTCATTATATAAGTACTTTATACAACTGTATTTATTAGCATAGGTCTGAATTATCTCTTGAGTCCCATCAGTACTTCCCCCATCCGCCACAATGATTAAAGGTTGATGAGTCGTGGACGTAAGCTTAAAATCACCTATTAGATAATCTAATAAATTAGCGATATAAGGCTGCTCGTTCAAACAAGGTACAACAATAATATAATCAGACAAAATCACACTCCATGTACAGTAAGCATTGTTTCAACCTAGCTCCCATTCATTATCCACTTCAGGCCAAAGGCTTCGTAATACAGCTCTAACCTTTATTTGAGAATCATGTGGCATATTTGTACGCCAAGAGTTCAAACGCTCATCTAAACTAGCCCCGACTCTATTCAATGCAGTCACTGGACTATCTTTTGAATAATCAACACTCTTTTGGGCCTGAAGCCCTAATGCTTTTAATACATTAGCAAAACCTACATCAGGTTCTTTTAATAACTCTTCATATTTGACAAAAATAATATTTTCAGATTTCCGTACTTCTCTTTCTGAAAGCGCCCAAAGAGCCGCAATTTTTTCTTCTTTTGATGCATTGCTATAAATTTTTAATTCTTCCCACAATGGGCAATCTGATAATTCATTTTCTCGCCAATACAAGTCCGATAAATCAATATCAGCAAAATCCCACTCCCATTTAGCATTCATTAAACTTTGTATAACAGCCATAGGGTGACGACTAATATGAATAACGCCTTGAGCACTATAACGTTGCATTAACACTGGCAATATAAATTGTGCTCTCACAAACTTCACAACCACCCGATCAGCAAAACACTCTTTAAATGAAGTTCTTGCAAGGTAGTTGAAGCCGGAACGCTTAGGACTGGCCCCTTTAAAGGCTAAATCAAGGTAACTGCAGTCTTTTTCAGAAAAAACACTGGAAGTTAAAGGAATATACGCACCTTGTTTAGGGTTAAAACTTGCCCCGCCATGCAAAGGTAATAATGCATTCGGCTCAAGTGGCTCAAACTGAGTTTTTGCACAAATCGATTCAGCAATAACTTGTTGTATCCAAGTTGTTCCACTCCTCCAGAACCCTGACAGAATAATTGGCGGTTTAGAAACTCGAGACTGCAACATAAGATCGAGAATAAACCATAATTTACATTGTAAATTTTTATTACTTAAGTCCATTTACCTCTCCATAAAGAAACAACTGATAACAGCTATTTCCTCAACTTAATTTCTAACCAATTTCTAGCCTGCAACCAGTCCTTGCGCGCCAAAAAGGGAGTCAACAGCGCTGCAGCTATTAATAAAAAACAACCTGAAAAAACTCCCTTTAAAACAATAGAACCAAACTGCATTTCAACAACAAGGCTAACCGGCCAACTAAGTAATAAAACACCTAAAAAAACAAAAATAATCCCTTTGAACTCACTAACAATCAACCAGAAAGAATAATCAGTTTTATTGCACACACCCACTAAAACAACTATTAGCATAATAACTTGAACTAGCACTAAAGCGTAAGCAATATAAATAACATCTTGTCTCAACATAATTGACATGGATAAAAACGTCACCGTTAGCACCGTGCGAAGACAAGACAAATGAAGAACTAACTTATCTTCGCCTACACCTTTTAAAAAAGGATATAAAACACTAAGCGCGGCGCCAAATAAACACACTAAAGACAACGCTCTAAAAAGAGGCCAAAACGCGATAAAAGATTCACCTAAAACCAAAAGAACAACAGATTCTGCATAGATAGCTAAAAAAAGATAACAACCCCCAAGAAAAAACACATTAAGTTTAGTAACCAGGATTAAATCACTCCAAACATGTTCTAACTTATCCTTTAACGGCCTATCTTTATCTAAACTGCTCTGCGTACTGGCTATTCCTGAAAAAATAGCTTGGTCTAAAGCGTTACCCACAATTTCACGAGGTAATTTAGATAGACGGTTATTTACTTGATAACCACCCACTGTCGAAGCGCCAAAAAATCGACCTATAAATAGAGTAACACCTTGAGTGGAAAGCCATATTAAAATATCAGAAGCGGTATTTCTGAGCGCATAGGGCATAATTTCAACAAACCTTTCCTTTTTAAACTCCAGCCTTGGAGTATAGTTTGCTAAATAAAGGCAGCCGCCCATCAAAAAAGCACTATAGAGCACTTGCTGCCAAATTAAACTCCAAGCCCCCTTGCCTAAAAAGGCCATAATTAAAGCCGCTACGCCTCCTAGCATTGACGCAAAAAACATAATGCCTGCAAGTTTTTTATACTGCATTTTCAACAATAATAAAGAGCGTCCCACCTGTTCGACTAATAAAAGAGGAATTAAAAAACTAACGGCTTCAATAAAAGGCCTGGCAGCTGGCACACCAAAAAAAACAGATAACATCTCAGCACTGTAATAACAGGCGACACCTAAAGTTATACCTACCAAAAGATTGGACCAGAAAGCAGTATGAATATATTTTCCCGGATCACGATTTTCATAATAGATAATCGCGGCCCCCATCCCCCCCTTCCCTATAGCCATCACAATAAAGCCCATAATCGCTAATGCAATTGCAACAACACCAAAATCTTCGGGTGATAAAAGACGTGCGAGGACAGGAATTGTCATAAACTTCAACCCAAGTGAAGCAAGAGAACCTACCCCTCCCCATGCCACCCCTTTTGCTACCTGTCTTTTATCCACAGTGGTCAAGCCTACAACTCATAAACACCTTCCAATAGATCACTATCATCTATACCTAACCCCCCTAGAAAACGAACAAGCTTTTCACATTGAGGTTTATCTACCTTCCAACATGCGATGGGAACTTGCTGGGATTTTTTGGCTAGACTCTCATATTGAGTACTATCAAACGCATTAAAAAAGAGATCTAACCCTAAGTTAGGGTTATTTCTATGACAACCAACTCCTATATTTAGCCTTTCTAACTTATTAGCTACTTCAGTACCTTTAATAAAAATAGGCACCGAGTTGAACACGCCTCCCTCATAGATCCGATTGGGCAGCAACCACTCAGAATTCCCCCCTTCCTCAAAAAAATCTATAGCCCAACAAAAATCCACTTCACTGTAGATTTTCGCTAAATCATGAGGGAATTCGTATTCACCTTGAAATTCGATATAAGGTTCACGTTCAACTGAGCCTAAAAAATCCTCGAACTCCGTGTAAGCAGGTCTGCCCCTTATCACAACCCGTACCTTACCTTCAAGCTTACGGGTAATTACACTTAACAAAGCCAGTGATTTACAGCATCGAATCGCACCAAACCAACCAATCACATATGAATTTTTATCTTGTTGGCGTTTCTTCGTGGGCTTTGTTGTAGCTACACTCATTTCTGTATCAAAGAATTTATTCTCCAATAGTAAAATAGGTTTATTAAGCTTATTAATTTTTTTGAAATAATTCTTAATAAACCCAGGCGAGCTCGTTATCAGTAAATTGCTTTTTTCGACGGCCCAGCGCTCGACTAAACGTAAAATACTGTTGAGCCTTCCCTTACCTAATAACAGGCGGTGAATATCGAGTGACTCATAAACTAAAGGGATGGCTTTTAACTTTCTTTTAACCTTTCGACCTAACAGCAACATCTCTAAATTTCGACAAATAATAACATCGGCATCATAGATATAAGGCATATAGTGAGATGAGAAAACAAGGGCATAAAAGACACTTCTTAAACGGTGTAAAAATGAAGCATCGTACGTTCTTGCAAGCGGTATAACTTGAGCTGAACCTACATATGTCGGCGCGACAGAGCCACGATAAAACCCGACCAGCACAACATCTGCACCACCAGCTTGAAGCATAAGCACTCGCTTCTTGACTGCTGCATCATACAAATCATGTACAAAATACAAAACTTTCATATTAACCTAATTTAACCGTAATTTTATGCAAGCGGGCTTATCATAAAATGACGAACGTCTTATATGAACCACAGAAAAACATAAGAAAAAGGTAGACAACGAAAATGGAGAGAAACCTACAGTTTCAAAAAATGTTTTTGAAAAAATAATTAAAAACAAACTGACTAAAACAATATCGATATACCTCATACCTTCCAATGAACATTTATTGATACCTAAAAAACCTTTTATAAGAAACAGTAAAACTGTAAAAAATCCAAACAAACCAAGCTCAACATAAGTATGAATATAAAGATTATGAAACCCGAAAGGGCTCCCCTCCTCTTTATGCATAAGTTCCCAAATTTCAAGTGCACCTATATTATTTATATTCCAATAGGACGACTGCCCCACACCTAAAATGGGATTTTCCTTAATCGACTCAAATCCAATCCCCCATATATCTGTTCGACCAGTTATTGTAGGGTCTTTACCAAGGCTATACATAAAAGATTCATATGCAGGATAATCAAAAAAAACAACAAAAACGAAAATGAAAATGAAAATGAAAATGAAAATGAAAAAATTAATATTAACTTTGGTTTCAGTTAACAGATTTACTCGCGAATAAAAAAACAAAAGCCCAGATACAGCCAAAACAAACCCCAAGGAGATAGTGCTTCCTAATGAACGGGCTTGTAAGAAAGTAGCTAGCGATATAATGATACAAGTAACAGCTAAAAAACGAGATAAAAATGAGGTGTTATTGCAAAGAAAAGCACCAATACTTGATAACAATGCAAAACCAGCAACCATAGCCATACTGTTTTTACTGCCAAAGTAACCTACCTTCACAACCTCACCCGTATAGGAAATCTCTACCATTTGTGAAGACGTAACATTAAGCACCATCACCGCTAGCATCGCTGCACTAATAGCTTTAAATAGAACATTTAACTTCACACAGTAAATTACTGTAAGAAATATCCCTATAGTTAGTAAAAATTGAACACCGTTCCGCAATGCAGCTAAAGGAGCTTCAGCCCAGAAGACAGAAAAAACACTTATCAATCCAAACAAAAACATAAACCAATTGTCTTTATAAGTAGCTAAGGCATATTTAAAATTCAATCCCGTATAAATTCCACCTACTATCAAAAACATTAAAGTAGAATAGAAACCGAACATCCCGGCCCCAGCCAAAAAAAGAAGAATGAGAAAGACAACTATATAATCGACCTGCTCTTTATGATTTTTTTTGTCAGAATAAACATCTACTTTGTTTATCATAAAACTGCCTTACCACTTAAAAAGCCCAATCTAATAATCAAAAAAATGATCCAAAAATATAATCACCTTCCCACTCACTGTCCTTAAAAACTCTATCCCTAATATTTTCATACAGATCGATATGATATTCCGTTACTCATATAAACCCTAATATTTATCTAAAATCTGACTCACTTGCCCAATCAGCAAGCGCTTGCTTCAAGTCGTATTTATATTGGTATTGATTTTCTTCTAGCCATGCAGGTTTGATATTGGTTGATTTCACTAATTTCAATACGCGCTGCGGATCAATGCCTATATTTAAAAAGTTAAAAATACGGCACAATTTTGCAATAGACATTAAGCACCATCTTGGCACCATAAGAACCTTAGCGTTTGGAAAGTGGCCCTCAATAAAAATATTCACTATATTTTCAATTGTGTATTTTTCTGAAAAGCAACCATTGAATAATACGTAATGATTATCATGATTACGGGCAAACTCTATCGCATTAAGTAGCTCTTTTACGTAGATAGCCCCCTTAATAGTGTCCTTTCGGCCTGGATATACAAAAAAACCTTTTCGCAACATCGTTGCTAGCCGCGTAAAATTACCACCCTCCCCCGAACCAAAAACAACAGCGGGTCGTACAATAGTGAGCTTACGTTGAGTGTCCTCTTGGTACCACTGGCGATGAATCTCTTCAGCTTGCAGTTTAGAATAACCATAAGCGGACGTTGGCGTAGGAGGGGTGTTTTCTTCTTTTTCATCCTCACTAGGACCATAAGGCGAAATAGAGCTTGTAAAAACGATCTCTTGGCAATTGAGGCGTCTAGCTAAATTAGTCACCTCAATGGCACCAAATACATTGGTATCAAAATACTCTATGTCTTCATGACCCGGCGTCGTATGAATAGCTGCAAAATTATAAATAACATCGTAGCTAGCAGTGACATCTAAACCTTTAAGGTTTCTAACATCACCTATACGGTATTCAACACCCTCAAGCCTTTCTCTCGGCTCTTTAAGGTCAATAGACAAAACATTAACGTTAAATCGGGCCAACTCCCTAATTAAATGAGTACCTATAAAGCCAGATCCACCAAAGACAACAGCACTATTAATATTTTTCATTTTTAATAAATTTCTTTAGAAAATAAAGAGATTGGCGTTTTAATCAATATTTTTACATCTAAAAATAGAGACCAGTTATTAATGTACGACAGATCATACTCAACACGCTTTGCCATTTTATCAATGGTTTCAGTCTCACCACGGTAGCCACTAATTTGCGCGAGCCCTGTTATCCCCGGCTTTATTCGATGCCGTGCAAGGTAAGCGTTAATTTTGTCTGAGTAGTAATTATTATGGGCTACGGCATGGGGCCTTGGGCCCACGAGTGACATAGTGCCTTGCAGTACATTGATTAATTGCGGAAGCTCATCTATAGAAGTACGACGGATTAGGCGACCAATGTCGGTGATACGCGGATCTTCTTTGGTT
>Ga0115007_10001613_pt1 | contig 14347 bp, 8 predicted proteins | sample ArcOceMetagenome_2_FD_87166 | JGI IMG/M metagenome (GOLD analysis project Ga0115007, IMG submission 87166) | Marine eukaryotic phytoplankton communities from Arctic Ocean - Arctic Ocean ARC135M Metagenome | ecosystem: Environmental > Aquatic > Marine > Oceanic | place: Arctic Ocean | collected... | reverse complement strand
TCGGAGGTGACGGCCATATGGCCTTGATGCTGCTCAGTGATAATGTAGTAAGAGAACGACAAGCGGTGACCCGCATCAACACTTTGCTCTGGAGTTTGATTGCTAAAGAAAGGCTCGAACAAGTACATCTGCTCTTCGTTAGTAAGCCCTTTCCCGTTATGCTGCACTTTGATCCATAGATTGCCATAGCACTCCGCTAGCAGCAATTTAATGGTCGGTATAAAAGGCTCATCATTTTGCGTAGAGGCCACTTCGCTGGCTAATTTTTCATCTAACGAATGACAAGCGTTACGAAACAAACTCAAAAAAACTTGTTGCATTTCAGTTATATAACAAGGTGTTAGCGGTAGATTCTCATCAAAATGCCGTTCTATTTTGATTCGGTGAAATGGGAGGCGATCAGAAACAGTTAAAATGTCACCCGCCAACAGCAAGGTATTTTCCATTACCTCCACCATGTTAACCATTTGTTTTTTCTCTTGTCGACTACGCGCAAAAGCAAGCAGGTTATTTACAATCGTGTTTACTTGCTCCCCTTTTTGAGACATTTGGTTGGCTATTTCATCCAAGCGCTCTGCCCGCTTAGCGTTTTGTTGGGTATTGTCTTCGGAGTCCGCATTCGCACGTAACGCACGTTGGAAGCTTCGCAGATCTAGCAAAATGCCTTGTAGGGGTGTATTGATGTCATGCGCCATCGTCGAAGCCATTTCACCCATAAACGACATTTTATCGTTATGAATCAGCATATTTTCAGCCATGGTTTCTTTACTAATATCGTCAATCAGTAACACCACACCGCCCTCGCTATTTTCACGCAAGGGATAAATGGTGATATCAAAATGGGACATGCTGCGAAGGCTTTGTTTTAGATGTACCGTATCTTGATTCTTAATGGCTTGTTGAATTTGGTCTGGGGAGACAGTGGCTGTTGGGTAAGCCTCCCATAGTGATTTGCCTAAGGCTCGCTCAACCGAAACACCAGAGACCTCTTCTGTACGACGATTCCAATGGGTAATAAGCCCATCTTTATCTAAACAGACTAACATCAAAGGCATAGACGTCAGTATATCGGTGATATAGGCCTCGGACGTCATGAGAAGCTTGGTCGTAAGAATATGCCGGCTAACTTCTTGTTCTAATGCTTCATTACTGGCCAGTAATTTAGTATTAGATTCATTTAAGGTAGCGGTCCGCTCTTCAACACGCACTTCTAACCCAACGCGTATCGCATGTAATTCACGGTGAGCTTTAAATAAACGGCGACGAGCAACGAACAATCCTAATATAACCAGAGATAACAGAATGATAAGGATGCTACTGGAAAAATTAGCCACATACTGCCAATTAGTGCGGCCGTCTTCATTTTTAAAAAATGAAGTTAACGCAGCCTGTGCCAAACTAGGCTGCAATAATAGAGAAAAAATAACTAAGTAACGCAATGATTATTCCTTATAAAATCTACGTCAAGCCAGACTATGTACTCAACAAAAGTACAGGCTAAACACCAATATCTTCATTCCAAAGTTCAGGCTTATCAGTAATAAATTGTTCCATCATTGATATACATTCAGGATCGTTCAGCACAGTCACGTTGACACCACGCTCCTTTAAGTAAGCTTCGGGCCCTTGGAATGTCTTGTTTTCGCCAACAATCACTTTGCCAATACCGTATAAAAGCACAGTACCGCTGCACATATCACAGGGGGATAATGTGGAATACAGTGTAGCTCGTTGGTAATCAGCCGCTTTTAGACGACCCGCTCTTTCTAAGCAATCCATCTCCGCATGTAAGATAGCACTTCCGCGCTGCACTCGCTGATTGTGACCAGCCGCAACAATTCTATCGTCTATCACTAAAACAGAACCTATTGGTATCCCGCCTGCTGCCAAACCCGCTTTGGCTTCATCGATTGCGGCCTTCATAAACTTATCCATAGTACCCTCTCCTTCAATGAGATTAGAAAAGATCGACCGAACCTTCGGTTACAGGAGCACTTATTTCACCTGAAGCGACCAAATATTCATAGTTGTATAGAGTATTACGTCCATTAGACTTTGCAAAATATAGTGCTTTGTCAGCATTATCTAATGCGGTTAATGGGTAGTCAGATTCAGTTATACTAATATACCCCATACTAATGGTTAATCGCCCTGCTAACGGAAACTCATACTCAGATACGGCTTGACGAAATTCGTTCAGTTTACTCGTGGCCATCACTGAATTGATAGGCTCGAGTACAATCACAAACTCTTCCCCTCCAAAGCGAAATAGCAAATCGGAGCTTCGAAAGAAACGTTTCATCAACTGCGACAAGTGAAGTAATACCTCATCGCCGTAAACATGACCATATTCATCATTAACGCGTTTAAAGTGATCAACATCGACAAGTACCAACCAGGCGTTAGCGTCATCGGATACAGTACGCCGTTGCGAGCTGGCGTCGCTGACGTGCTCTATTAAGGATTCTCGTTGGGCTTTCAATAAGCGTGCTAATTTTTTGTCGAAGGTTTTCCGATTAAGTAAACCGGTGAGCTTATCTCTTTCACTTTCATTCAGTATGAATAAGTAATTCTCATAGATTTTTACAAAACCTTGTACAAGAACAACTGAATTTTTAACGGAGTTGGCACCACATAATTTAAGTACGCCAACTAGCTCCTTGCCGGCTTTTATAGGAAAACCGTAACATTGACAACCTGACTCATCAAAGCTGTCTACCTTTGCACCTGTCTCTATGCAACTTAAAACAAGATTACAGGGTTTAACTAAATCACCTTGGGTAGACCATAGGTAATCAGGGGCATCTATATTGTCTTTATTGATATCTAAACGAATGGATTCTTCAACATGATGCCGGAAATCAGAGTCAATTAATTTGATGATAGCGATCATATCAAAAGTGCATAGCTCAGCTAATGTCGCTATCAAACTGTATTCGAGCGAGTCGAGATCCCGCTGCTCAGTAATTTCTATTACAGATTTGAGAATCTGATCATCCATAGCGGCTACTACGTGAATTTCTATGAACCAGTAATATATCGATTATCTGTTTAAATTGATAATAATGAAGGCCTTTTTTTAACTTTAGGGTATGAAAAAAAGGCTTCTCGTCTATGTCACTTGTTACATGCGAAGCTACGCCCTAGAATGAAGCGATTTTTCTCACGAACTGTAAGGGTCTTTACGACATGCGCGCTAGTCAATTTCTGATTGCCACCCTAAAAGAAACGCCATCCGATGCCGAAGTTATTAGTCATCAGCTCATGCTACGTGCTGGTATGATCCGCAAAGAAGCTTCTGGACTTTACTCGTGGCTACCCATGGGATTACGTACCTTGAGAAAGGTTGAACGGATAGTCCGGGAAGAGATGGAAAACGCAGGCGTTCAAGAAGTGCTTATGCCAACGATTCAACCATCTGAATTGTGGGAAGAGTCTGGTCGTTGGGAGCAATACGGTCCTGAATTATTGCGTTTGAATGACCGTCACGGTCGCGCATTTTGCGTCGGCCCTACACATGAAGAAGTGATCACAGACTTAGTTCGCAATGAATTAAAGAGCTATAAACAGTTACCGGCTAATTTTTATCAAATTCAAACTAAATTCCGTGATGAGATACGACCGCGCTTTGGTGTAATGCGTTCTCGTGAATTTATCATGAAAGATGCTTACTCGTTTCATTCGAACCGCGAGTCGTTACAAAGCACATACGACATTATGCACCAAGCCTATACAAATATTTTCACGCGTTTAGGTTTAGACTTCCGTCCTGTTTTGGCGGATACAGGATCTATTGGCGGTAGCACCTCACATGAATTCCATGTACTTGCTGACTGTGGTGAGGATGATATTGCTTTCTCTGACAGTAGTGATTATGCCGCGAACATAGAATTAGCCGAAGCATTATCCCCTGCTGGCGAACGTGCCCCAGCTACGATAGAAATGACTTTGGTAGACACGCCCAATGCCAAAACTATTGCTGAGTTAGTTGAGCAACACGGTCTTGCTATCGAAAAAACAGTTAAAACACTAATCGTGGCGGCTTCTGAATCATCAGAGCATAAGTTCATCGCATTGCTTGTTCGTGGTGATCACGAACTAAACGAAATCAAAGCAGAGAAATTACCTGAAATAGAATCTCCGCTTCGAATGGCAACAGAAGAAGAAATTCGTGGTTTCATGGATGCAGGCCCAGGTTCTATAGGTCCCGTTAACCTTACCATCCCATGCATTATTGATCGTGCAGTTGATAAGATGGCTGATTTCGGTGCTGGCGCTAACATCGAAGGTAAACACTTCTTCGGTATCAACTGGGATCGCGATATGCCAACACCACCAGTTGCCGATTTACGTAACGTAGTTGAAGGCGATGCCAGCCCATGTGGCCAAGGTACTTTGCAAATCAAGCGCGGGATCGAAGTAGGTCATATCTTCCAACTGGGCACTAAGTATTCTGAAGCGATGAATGCCACTGTTCTAGATGTAAATGGTAAAGCTATTCCGATGGATATGGGCTGCTACGGTATCGGTATTAGCCGAGTAGTGGCGGCAGCTATCGAACAAAACCATGATGATAATGGTATTATCTGGTCGGCCTCGCTTGCTCCATTTCAAATTGCATTGATCCCTTTGAATTACGATAAATCTGAAGAAGTTCAACAAGTTGCAGACGATATCTACAGTGAATTAAAAGCAGCTGGTATCGAAGTAATTATGGATGACCGTAAAGAAAGGCCAGGTGTTAAGTTTGCTGATGCTGAATTGATGGGGATACCTCATCGTTTAGTTATCTCTGATCGTGGTATCAAAGCGGGTGCTTATGAATACAAAGGCCGTCGCGACGAGGAAAAGCAAGATGTAACTGCTAAGGGTATTGTTGAGTTTCTTAAAGCTAAGCTTTAATACTTAACCTTCTCTTCGTTGAAGTATAGCCGTTGTCTTTTGTAAAAAACGGCTATACTTATCTCATTTGAAACACTCTACTGACCTATTCACTTCAAAAGCGAATGTCGCACTTTAAACCTGCGGGTAAATGATTTTTTGGGTTGGGCAGCTTTAAACGCACGCCAAAGGTTCCACTGGCAGCGTCTAGTACTTTATCAACAATATCTACAGTAGCATCATGTTCACTACTCCATGGAGCTCCCAGCTTAACCGTTGCACCATGGCCTTTTTTTATTACACCGTAGTATCGTGCAGGAACAACGACTTCAACAAATAGCGGATTAAGCTGAACTAGCTTCAAAACAGGTTGCTCTCCTACGTACTCACCAGGATCCAAATAAGTTTCCACTACAACACCCGCAAAGTCACTTCGGATTGTTTTCTGGCGTAGTAGCGCATTGGTTTGCGCCATCTCAAAATCAAAAAGGCGATTGTTAATAATGATTTCATCCTTTTCTTGTTCCGAGATCAGGTTCTTTTTATAAAGCTCAGTATTACGCTTAATCGTGCGTTTTCCATAAGCGCTTTGGGCCTGGTTCAAGGCTAGCGTCGCTCGCTCAACCTCTGCGCGCAACTGTACCAACACATCACCTTTTTCTACATAATCACCGCGAGAGGCCGGCCTTTTTGCAATCACTCCCGGTAAAGGACTTGCCACATCTACATCTAGGCTAGGGTGTAACAGGCACCCGAGAGAAGGCATAGGAGCCTCTAATTTAGAGGCTGAATCGTAAGAGCTATCGTTTAATGCTGATTGCCCCAATGGGGTAGCCAATAATTTTTCAGCTTCTGTTAAATCAGCTGCAGACAACGGTAAAGATAAAAATACACATGAGATAACAAAATGCTTAATAGTCATTTATTCACTTCGTCCTGAAAATGCCAGTAAATCACCCTGCTTTAAGTCGTATTCAAGGGTTGACTGACGTGCCAGATAATTCTGACGCTCAATAAATTGTTGCTCGATTTGTAAGGCTTGCAACGCCAACCTTTGGCCACTCGATGACTCAATTCCCAGTGATCGACTCGTTGCTAATAAGCCTTTTGCGCGTAATGTTTTAATAGGGAAGTGTTCTAATGCCAGTAACATTTCAAAACTGCCCGGGTCACCTTGCCTCGCGCTACGTCCTGCAAGCTGACGATCAACCCTACCGGATTCATAGCGCTCGGTTAAAATAACATGTAATCCACCTGCCTCTTTTACTGAAGGTGCAAGTTTAATATCCGTTCCACGTCCCGCCATATTGGTTGCAATCGTCACTCGACCCGGCTCACCAGCGCGAGAGACTATATCTGCCTCTTCTTTATCCTGTTTTGCACTCAATACTTGATGTGCAATCTTGGCATCGGTCAAAAACTCACTGGCAGTCTCTGAATCAGCGACCGAGTTAGTCCCTATAAGGATAGCTCTATTTTGAGCAACCAATGTATGGCAACGCTCTATGACGGCATCCCATCGTTGTGCATCTAATAAAAAAACCTGTGCAGGAAAAGTCTCCCTAATTTCTGGGCGGTGTGTAGGCACTTTAGAAACCGCCAACTCATAGGTGTCCCATAACTCTTGTTTTACTTCCCATGCGGTACCTGTCATCCCTGCTAGGCAGAGGTAACGACGAAAAAAGTTCTGGTAGCTAATACGAGCTTGTGTCACTCGCTGCTGTGTTAGCTCGCACTCCTCTTTTAGCTCAATCATCTGATGTAAGCCTTTCTCCCATGAGCGACCTTCCATCACACGCCCCGTTAATGGGTCTACCAGTTCTACCTTACCTTCCCGTACGAGATAATCTTTATCTCGCTTATAGATATAACGACCTTGTAATGCTTTCAGTACGATCTCTTCTCGGCGGATAGACCCTTTCCATAACGGGCCAAGATCAGCACTTAATACACGAATAGCCTTTGTACCTTGATCGGTCAACTCAATTTCTCGGCGCTCAACTTCGTACGTAAAGTCCTGCTCTAGCGTCAGTTGTTGCGAGAGTTCGTAGGCTTCTTCTATAAACTGCTGTTCATCCTCATTGCCTTGTACACCCGAAATAATTAACGGTGTGCGTGATTCGTCTATGAGCACACTATCGGCTTCATCGACCAATGCGAAATGTAAACCACGTATCTGTAACTGCGACTCAAGCTTAGGGCTTTTTAACGCTTCAACATGTAAACGAAGGGGCTCTATTTTATCCATTTTCATGCGATCACGTAAGTAATCAAATACCAGCTCTTTACCCGTGATATAGACTATTTCAGCCTTATAAGCTTGGCGTCGTTCGGGGGGTGATGTCTCGTGTGTAATCAGCGCGGTATTAAATCCAAAACGCTGGTATAGCGGGATCATCTCTTCAGCATCTCGCTTAGTGAGCTAATAATTAACCGTAACCACATGGACAGGTAGGCCCGCCAATGCAGCCGTTATCACGGGTAGAACCGCTGTGAGTGTTTTGCCTTCACCCGTTTTCATTTCCGCAATACGGCCTTGGAGCATAATCCAGCCACCCGTTAGCTGGCTGTCGAAGTGGCGCATACCCAGAGTATGACCAGACATTTCCCTAATAACCGCAAAAGTTTCCGCCACTAAATGGTCTGTAAATCCCTGAATGCGTAATGCCTGACTTAAGAGCTGAATGCGCGCTAGCATGTCTGCTTCAGGCATTGCTTTATAGATGGTAGAAAATTGAGCGACACGCTTAACAAACCGCTGACGTCTAAACTTAAAGCGCCATGGATTCTGCTCAATTTTCCCGCGCAGGTGTATTTGTATCCGATCTAAAAAATCTCGACTTACGATGGGCCTTTCGGGACGATGCCGGTAATCTGCAGGCGCATGGGAGACAGTCTTAACCACGGATTAGTACTCCAACTCGCGCAGTAAAACACGGCGTAAACTACGGTAGATTCGATAACCAACAGGCTCCGGAGAGTGCTCGAAACGAACGTAAGCACGCTCCCCTACGCGATAAGCAGCCGAGCTTTCTAGATGCAGGTCAATGAGAAATACTGTTTCAAATGCTTCAACCTTTTCCTGCTTCTCTGGGTCTAAGGCAAATAAACCACCGCCCTCTACCGACAAAGCCACGCTGGGAAGTCCTTTTTGAGCACTGGGCACAGTGCTAATCAAAGTCGCTTGAATCGTTTTATCAACCCCTTCAGCAATACGGACAGATACGGCTTGGACATCACTACGTACCGATTGGATATCATCTTGTCCCACGGCTGCCTTAACGTTATATTCGCCAGGTTGAAGTACATACCCTAATAAAGTCCCCCGCGGGATAAATCGCCCTTCGGGGTCAACAGGCAACGCTAATTGATAGCGTCCGTCCGACGGACTAACAACCGTTAGCTCCTTTTGATCTTCTACACTACGCGCCAACTCAGCTCGTGCTTGAGTGATCTCTTCGGCTAATATGCTGGCTTCGCTTTGTCGAGAATCAGCCAACGCCGTTTGGTACCTTACCAATAGCTCTTTGAGCCTTCCTATATATTGGTCAACTTTCGTATCCAGACTCTCATTTTGGCTAATGATCAATGTATCGCCAGCCTTAACAATAGATCCAGGAGTCACAACTAATTTAGATAAGAAACCGCTGCTGCCAGCAAGCACCCGAGACTCATAAGGAGCCGATACGACGCCATGCACCACCGTCATTTTAGGAATAGGTATAACAAATAGCAGAAGTGCCACTATGGCCACTAAGGCACTTACACTAAGCATAACACGCGCTCTTTTCTGACGAACACTTCTATCCATAATCAAAAACTTGATGACTCCATATGTCGGCTTACCAAACATATTGTAAAGTGACAAAAAAGCTAGAAAAATGCCAATAAAAAACAACTGACTAGCTACGAAAAGGACGATAGTAAATGTAATAAATACACGATAAATAAAGCTAATCACTGAGTAAAAAAACAGCCAGTAACTCTCTCCTTTACTGTATGCAGGGCTAATAGCTGAATCACCAAAATCGAGTAGATACCTTTTAAACAGATAAGTAACTTGTCGAGTTCCCCTCGAAGCAAGGTTGGGTATTTCAAGGTAATCAGACAGTGTGTAATAGGCATCAAATCGAAGCAGCGGATTACCATTGAACAGTAGCGTAGAGACGCCCGAAATAAGTAGCGTATTAAAAGCTATGCTACGCACGATACCCGGCTCAACACTAACCCATACCCACATCGCAACCGCCGCGATAAATGCCTCAACTAAAATCCCCGCTGCTGCCACCAACATACGCTGATATTTACTGTGAAATGCAGCTGATGCCGACGCATCTACGTAGGGGATCGGCATAAAAATAAGGAACATCACCCCCATCTCATGGACTTCACCACCCCAACGTTTTACCGCATAAGCATGACCAAATTCATGTATCAACTTAACAATGGGGTAGACAAGCCAAATAAGAAATAAGTTTTCAACTGCAAGTACACGGTCAGATAGGTTTTCGGTTAATTGCGGCCAATGATACGCCGCTTGAGTTAACGCCCATCCTACACAAAACAACCAAACCAGCCCTGTTATGGGGTTAAATATCCATCGGCTTAATCCTGCTGTCCGGCTTAAAAAAGGTTCTGGATCAATCAATGGCAGTTTAACGGCCATTGGGGATTTTATAGCCGCTAATAGATGATTCGGTTTGCCTTTACGACGGCGTTTATTAAGTTCTCCTATATCGGGGATGACATCCGTCTGTATCACATCCACTCGATATAGCTGCGATAACAGCTGGATGACCTCATCCTGTGATGGCATGTCATCACCTAGCTGCTCCCCTGCACTGTGCCAAAGATCATCTAACGTACGATAACCATCCATCAAGCCGATAAGACAATACGCTTGGGGCGTAAATCTATGGTAGCGGCCCGTGGCATCATCCTGTACTACATACCACACCGCACCACGATAGATATGACGATTGATGACAACATGCGACCGCAAACGAGGTTTCAGTTCTGCAACACGGTGCCACGACGGACTAAATAACGATACTGACACCTACGGCCACCACGACCATACTTTAAGTTTCACCCATTGGATAAGCGGATACGTCCAGATCCAGATAAGCTTGCGATCATCTACTTCAATTTTGCCGACACCCTTCATGCCAGGCCGCATTTCAGCCACCGCTTTATGCAATACCGCTTCGACTCTAAAAAAGTTTCCGCCATCACGTGCGTCAGTAACGGGGGTCACCTGTGTCACTTCAAACTCTGAGGTATGTTCGGGTAATGAATTGAGGATCAAACGGCCATTAAGGTTTTCTGTGATATCAGCCATACGATGCTCATCAACCCATAATATGACGCGATAGCTATCTAATGGAGCCACTTCAAACAAGACTTCACCTTGCTCTAATGCACTACCCAATCGCTGGCTCAAATCGCCACTAATGACTATCCCATCAAAAGGTGCTCGCTGGCGAGTGCGCGAAAGCTTACTTTCAACAAGGTTTAACTGTGCTTTATTTTGTTCAATTTGGGCTTGGATAACTGCCGCTTCTGCACGATCTTGCTTTGCAACGGCCTCTTCGTACTGTCGCTGTAACTTAGCTTGCTCACTGAGATAACTGAGTTTCTCGAGTGTTAAATCGCGGTCATCTAATCGGCTCATTTCTTGCCCCATCGTTACACGCTCACCCGCTTTTACATCAGCCGATTCGAGGTACCCATCAAAAGGAGCAACAATGGCCCGTCTTACCGAGCTTTCCAATACACTATCAGCCGATACTCGATAGGTACCCGTAGCAAAACTAAAAAACAAAATAATGGCGGCCACGACAATAACGCTCAACTTGCGGCCTAAGTAGCCAGCCCCGAAAAGGCGTTTTAATTGTGTAGTGATTGCGGTTAATAGATGTTGGTACCAGGTTTTATCTTGCGCCTGTTTGTTTCTCAATGCCTCACCGGACAAAGCGACAATGCTACGGATTTGATCTACCTCATCCTGCGAAAATGCTCGATCACTAGGTCGTTCTAGTGTAACTGCCCCAAAATATTCAGTCCCTGAATGTAGTGGCACAGTCAAAATGTTTGCGTTGCCATATGATAAAGAAAATTGTGCGTGTTCCCGTTCAACTAACAGAGCACTTTTATCGAGATGATTCGGATAATTAATAACGCCACGTTGCTGAACCGCTTCATCCATTACGCCGGAGAGCCGACGAATGAGGTTCATTTTTTTACCGAACTGAGCACTATGCGATAATGTAGTAACCTCGATTAACGAACCTTTAGATAAACCAAAACTGACACGATCACATGACATTGATGTCGCGAGTTCATTAACAAATGTCATGGATGCACTACTAAAATCAGGCTCGACCAATACAGCGCCTAACAAATCAACAGCCCCGGATAGACGATCAAATTGCAAGTTTTTTTCACGACCGCGATGACGACGCAATAACAATTCAATCCATGCGCTACCCCATTGAATTTGTTCCATAATCTCAGGCAAAACGATATCTGGAACGCGCAAAGAAAGCGCAACAATACCTGCTAATTCATCATCTAAACGAATAGGAAAAGCAACACCAAACGACCCTGAACTCATCGAATGGACCAAGCCTGAAGCCTCATCAAGTCCCTCTTCAATTAACGCAGTAAAATCTTCGTCAGGCTGAGACTTTTCAGGCCAAATTGCAGTTGGATGAAAGCCTGTTTCTCCGTCATCCAAAACCAGTGCGGCAATATGTACCCCGCCAATCCTTGTACACATTAGCTCTAGCCAGTATTGGCAATACTCTTCATAACTGCCAGCGGCACTAAACTGAACCCACGCCTGCCGTAAGCCTTCGTGAGCATTATCTGATTCTATTTGCATAGCAATACGGTATTAACCAAAAAATGACGTGAAAAAAATGCCCGAGCCTTACTCGGGCATACATGAATCAATAATTCATAACATGTTCAATGACATTTAATGATTTTGCTGAGTCGCTGCAGCCTCGGCACTTCCTTCACCGATCTCACCAAAACGCTCTTCATACTGAGCAATAACGTTGCTTAAAAGCGTAGCCATGCGCTTAGCGGCATATGGGTTAAGGATAATTCGGTCAGATAACTCAATGACAAGTTCTTTTTGTTGAGCATTCCAAGCCTGATTAAGACCAAACAACATAGTCACTTCTTCACGTGTACTGGATACATTGCAGACATTTGCATAAGTGCTCTTCATGCGAGAATCATCCCACTTAATTTTAGGCACTTCGACTTTCTGTTTTTGCTTATCCATTTTTTTTCCTTAGAGTTATAGGTATTACTTAATATTTTTAAGTGCTCGTTCCCAATCGACGCTCGCTGCAGATTTAGGTATGTCTGTACCCACGAAACATTGCTTAGATTCGTCCCAATGTTTCACATGTCGCTGCTGGTATCGAAGATTATCAAAACCGCGCTGAGCAAGTTTACCTGATGCAGTTCGGTCAGCTTTCGCTAACTTCCACCCGGCAAGACTAGCAATAGCCGCTGCGGCTGAAACCTGGCCTTCATCTGTACTTTCAAAATCCGAGCCTTGCTCTGGTAAGGCCTCCGCTGGTACATCCGTAGGTACTTCTGTCGGAGTCTCTACAGGCAGTGCATTCATATCACCTGATGTGTTCGTAGAATCTAATTCTTGAACAGGCACATCCGAACCGTCAATAGACTCAGCCTTGGCAGCAGGTTCTTCTTCAATTGGACATTCAATGGTCATACCGTCATCGTTAAAGCATTCCTGCTCATCGGTATCAGTATTTGTTGTTGTATCGCCTGCACTGGTTGGCGGCAGGCTATTAATAAAATCAACGACATCATTCTGCGTATTACCACCATTATAGTGGTGATTTGCAGAACTATTGGCGATCAAACTACCATCCTCATTCGTTAATAAACTAGCTGAACTAAGTGGAGTAAAGGCACTCACTGGAGTAAAGCCTAGGCCTTGTCGAATGTTGTTATACAAAGAGAATTGCGTATTGGCGATTAAATCCAGTTCACCCTGGCCTAATCGAACAACAAATACACCTTTTTCTAAACCTTCTTGCGTTGTATCAACAATTGCACGAGCATATTCACCGACCATAGCGTCTTCTGATAAAGATCCGTAGAACAGATCATCGCCAAATCCACCAAACAGGATATCATTGCCACCACCACCATTGAGGACATCACCCCCACCGATGAAAAACTCTGTAGTCTCTGCACTTGATAGACGTTTATTGGCAAAAATCGCTCGGCCGCCATCGCCCGAGATGAAATCATCACCTTCATCACCGAAGAGATTATCAGCGGCCGCTCCACCGATAGTAATATCGTTACCGGCGCCACCGTGTATCTCATCAGCACCGCCCAACGCCGATAATTTACTTTCAACACGATCTAGGGATGCAGGATCCTGATCATTGGTATTGTATTCTGCAGAGCCTAGATCACCGACCGCTTTATCATCACCCGACCCCGTTTCGATTAACTCACTACCTAAGCCACCGAAGACAAGATCATCCCCAGCACCACTTGCAATGACATCATCACCAGAGGTAGTCATACTTGTGTCAGTCGTTTCGTAACGATCAGCAAGGCCGTTTTTGTAATCGGCTACACCATTGTCCCCGAAGATAACATCATCGCCATCCCCTGTTTCGATTCGATCATCCCCAACACTACCGAACACAAGGTTGTCACCGCCTGCGGTAGTAATCGTATCATTACCACCTAAAGAGCTGAGTTCACTGAAAACCTGAACACGTTTGCCAGATGCATTAATGGTAACTCTGCCATTATCGCCCATGATGATGCTGTTGCCACGACCTGAGTTGATCGTATCATCATGCGTACCACCCATAATGATATTGTCACCATCACCCACAGACAGGTTATCAACACCGCCGGTTTGAGCGATAGTATCTTGCGTCTTAACCGTTCTTAATTGGCCGTCTATAAAGCTGAACTGGCCATTATCACCTAGGGCTAAGTGATCCCCATCTCCAGCAGTCAAGAAGTCGTTACCCTTACCTGCGATGACCTTTTTATCACCGTTACCTAGCGTGATTGTGTCATCACTGCCATATGTCGTATCAGTACTCGTGATGCTATCAAGAATACCGGCGGTCCATTGGACATTGCCGTTATCACCCAATACCACATCAGTGCTGTTGCCTGTGGTGATCGCATCGCTGCCAACGCCACCGATAACCATGTTGCTATCTTGGCTGCTCGCGCCGCCTAGCGTGATGGTGTCATTACCACCATCAGTGCTGGTGCTCTTCGCGCTCGTGAGGATGTGGTTCGCATCGTAGTTCAGCTCACCTTCGTCACCGAGAACAACGCGGCTACCTGCACTGTTCAGTGTGGTTTTAACGGTGTCTTCACCTTTACCGGCAATCACGGTTTTGTTGCCGCTGCCTAGCGTAATGGTGTCGTTACC
>Ga0115007_10001606_pt1 | contig 14382 bp, 6 predicted proteins | sample ArcOceMetagenome_2_FD_87166 | JGI IMG/M metagenome (GOLD analysis project Ga0115007, IMG submission 87166) | Marine eukaryotic phytoplankton communities from Arctic Ocean - Arctic Ocean ARC135M Metagenome | ecosystem: Environmental > Aquatic > Marine > Oceanic | place: Arctic Ocean | collected... | reverse complement strand
ATCTTTGTCACTTTCAATCTCTCTCGACATCAATTTTATATTGAGTTCTGGATCCATTGAATAAGGATTTTTTTGAAGACATCGAGCACGTCTCATCATGGTTGCGGAAATATCCTCGTCGTCTTGCTGCATTCGACAACTATTTTTTTCCATTGCAGATGGACCCTCGCTTGATTTACCCATGAACAAGTGAGGACCCAATGCATGAACTAGACGACCATCTCTCCGCGAAATGGCAAGGGGTGCATTAGTATCTTTCGCCATGTCCACGATAGTTTGATCTTCCAATACAGCCAGCATACGTTGGGGATACAGTAGGGATAACAATCTATCTGATCGATTGCAATCTTTTTGACTATCATCGATAATGTTTACTTCGCCTTCTTTTCGTTCCTGTACCATCACTGTATTACTGTTGCTATTATCACCATCAATTACGACGGAACCATCGTTTGGTTGAGCAGCTTTTCTTCCCTTCCCTCGATATAATGCAATGGCTTTGATGGTTTTCCCCGCCTTACTGACACGATTTACTCGTACCAAATTAGGACGAGAACCTGAATTGGTATCATACTCTTGTACAGATTCACCAGTTGCAACCGAGAGCATACCAGATTCAAGCATACTCCATTGGATAGCCTCAGCCTTCGTCTGTTGTTTCCGTTGCATGGACATCGTCCCCAACGCTGTATTACTAGTACTACTACCAGCAGTACCACTGGTGTTTATATCATTACTGGTAAGTCTGATTTCGCTCACTACAGAATCCATTCGTCTTATATCAAATAACTTAACGGGTTCCCCAACAGCACGACAGAATGTTGCCATTATATTTGGACGGAATGGATGAACTTCTATACCATGTACACCAGATTCGTGTGCGTGTGCCGAAAGAGGTGGAAGTTTATTACTATCATCTGTTAACATACGTAAGTCGTATAGTTGGATAGTTCGTTGTTGTCCTCCAACGGCCAGAGTCTGTCCATCCATCATCCATGCAAGAGATGCCACTGGGCTGTTATATGCAAATTTAGATAATGGCATAGTAGTTCTTTTGTTATCTACTATGTCCCATAGAAAGCAGCAATATTCTCTATCACTTGCACTAGCACGCATACTGATTGGACCACCCCGTCGATTATGATGATGATGATTCGAATGCTGGTTCTTAGTTCCACCAGAAACAGTTGTATTCGTCCCAACTAATCCAATCGCAACGTGATTAGTTTGGACAGCAGTCCGCCAAGCCACAGCCGATGCCTTTCGATGATGCCGGGGTGTATGAAAATATTCGATCGGTGATGCCGAGAATAAATCTTCGTCATCGTAATCACCATTACCACCGCTTTTTGCTAAGCTACTACTCGTTTTGTTGGTGTTGTTGTTGTCCATCTCGATATCATCAGAATCGTCGTCATCATCATCACACACGATAGTTGCCGTTGTTTTTTCGATTGTATTGAATTTGTGAATACAAAGTGCACCGGTGGTAGATCCGGTTGCTGCCATCAAAGTGTTACCACTACTATCGTAATTATTTACTATAGTCGATGAAGCTAGATCTAGACAAGTAGAAGCTACAGAAATTCCAAGTGACGGAAGTCCTCGGGACACGGAAACGGTACGAGTAGTGAAAAACTCATCATTCCCTCGACCACTGCCGCCATTATCGTCGTCGTCGTCATCATCGTCATCGTCGTCACCATTCCGATTCCTTTTTAATTCAACTCGTCGCAATTCCATCATGATAGGACCGTTTGTTGACGACATCTTATTCCCACCACCCCGCTGCTTTCCACCAACACTTATACTGCTATCGCCGCTACCACTACCACTACCATAACCATAACCATAAGCATTATATGTTGTTTTATTGTTCGTCGTCGTCGTCGTCGTCGAAGAAGAAGAATGTGAGACGCAATTAATTGTTGCAACGATGTCGTCGTGCAATAAATCGGGACAAAACATAATTTGAGATGAAAGGGCAGCTACACCCCCACCACCACCAACAACACCTCCTACTCCAGCGGATGAGTTGCTGTTATTATTATTTCTGTTGTTATGTATTTTCGAGTCATCGTCTGGAGCGGCTGCAATAGTAGTCAATTCTCCCAACGAATATCCTCCTCCTCCTGTTGCTGTTACTGTTGATGATAAAGACGGCGTTGTTGCATTTGTCGTAACTATGTGTTCCCCCACAAGTGACGTCGACATACTACTAGCTCTTCCGTATGTAGTGGTATAATGAGGAGACGTAGATAGAGATGATTTTGATGGTGCACGAATATTATTGTAATAATTGGCGTTCATTGGTGGATAGGGAGCTGCTTCGATAGCGACAGCTGAAACGGATGATGTCGGGACATCATCACTAGTCTGATGCTGCTGATGCTGCTGCTGCTGCTGCTGCTGCTGTTGATTGTAATTGAACTCGCTCATGATGTCTAAAGTAGCGTTGGTACGTAATCTCTCTCTCTCTCTCTCTTTCTCTCTCTCTTTCTCTCTCTCTTTCTCTCTCTCTCTCTTTCTCTCTCTCTTCCAACAAACAGAGATGCATTAACTTGCGTTTGTAGAGGAGATGCGATCATCACATCATATCTTTTTAGATTTAGGGGAATATTTAGGGGACACCATTCAGATGTGAGATGCCCCCTGTAACAGTATCAATACAAATTACAAAACACAAAAACAAAGCAAGAGTTTCAAGTTGATTGTCAACTTGATCTGTTCCGCCCGGTATTGGTACTTTAAAAATTCAAAGAACGAGAGAGTAGTAGGACGTACAAGCAAGAAGATCTTCACAACGTTATTATCACTAAGCTTAATACTAGCACTGTAGAATTGAACATGCTATCTGGAATTCGAACTGGAAAGGCGAAAAAGAAAAAAAAGGTGAAGAATGATATTCCTCGTCAGCAAGAAGACAGTGTGTCGACTGATGAACAACAACATAATGTCAGAAGCGACAACAACAAGAATGACAGCACCACGACGAGGGATCATCATCATCGTCGTAGTGATGAGGATTCGGTTATAAAAAACAAAAATAATAATGACAATAATTTGTCTGTTGCAGAAAAATTAAAACAAGCATTAGCATCAGGAATTTCATACCAAAACAACAACCCATCATCTAAACCTAATTCAGCACAATCGAATAAGTCGTACATGAAACGTGTTACCGATAATGCTACAATTGCTGTAGACGACAATACGAACGAAGTGGTAATTCTAGGACCAGGTTCACAATTTATCGGAAAGCGAGAAGAAGACATGACAGCCACCGAACTCGCTGCGAAGGAACGAGCTACAGGAGGGGAAAATTCGATGTCTTGGAACGAACACATGGCTCGAGATATAATGCGAGTGGGTAAAAAACGAAAAATTAAAAGTAAGACAGCTGCCGGTGAAGATAGTGACGATGAAGTTGAACGAATGAAACGTCATATGCCTGACTACAATGTCAATAATGATACGATTAGTGTAGCAAAATCGGCACAGCAAATCGAGAAAGAACAACAACGTGATCGTCGACGGCAAATAGATCGGTACGAGAAACAAGAAAAGTTTACATCTATGTGCTCTTGGTGGATCAATTCAAGTAGCTTCACAAAGCATCGACTACTAGCCTTTGGGAAGCATGTTTCACTTATGATGGCTCCTCCAAATCTATCTTTAATTCCAGGACATCAATTTTATCTCGTTCCACTCAAACATGCGACGTCAATAGTTGATTGTGACGATCATAATGTACAGGAAGAAATAAAATATTTTCGTAATAGTCTTGAAAATATGTACGCCAAAGAAGGGAAAGGTATCATCCTATGTGAAATGGTTTTACCAAATAAGGGGTTTTGGCAGACAAAGGTAGAAGTTATTCCTGTTCCATTTTCACAATTACAGGATGCACCAATTTACTTTAAATCTGCTATGGTAGAACAAGCGGAAGAATTTGGAACGCACAATAAATTATACAAGACAATGCATCAGAAACCATTACGATCTGTTATACCTAAGAAATTTCCATACTTTTACATTGATTGGGGGAATATCGCAACATCCAATTTTACTGGATATTCACAAATTATTGAATCATCTAATTTTTCATATGATTTCGGTCTTGATACGTTAGCGGGGATGATGGACCTTGATCCGATTCGATTCAAACGTAAATCGAAGTTCTCAAATGATTTAGAAAAAAAATTAATTTCCGAATTTTCTTCGAAATGGAAACCATTTGATTGGACACAGCAAATAGAAGACTAGTCTAGTCTAGTCTAGTCTATCTAACACTATTCTAGATGGCTATTACTACTTCAAGTAAGATGAACAACGCTCAAAAATATCAATATCACTTCACACAATAATATAGAAGAACGATTACTGTGAGGAATTTTAGGCAGGAAAAGGACCGTGAAAATACATAGAATGTATAATCGGAGTGTCTGTGTATCGACTGAGTTCATTGTACAATATTACTGTACTATATTATATATGCTACGCACGATTATTATACCTATTTCTATCTAGAGATAAACGCATTTTAAAAAGTAGAATGGGCAGTTTCTTGCTTTGATCTTTATAATTCTGTTATCTGTTACATATATTGTACATGATGCATCATTGTTATTGTTCATTAGCTATATCGCGACTATTCTCTCTACTGTATCTACTGTAGCCAATCGATTTTCGGTTTCGATTACAACATTGTGTTAGAGGCGACAGTCACGTCCTTTAACGCAATATTTGCATCCCATGAGGCAATATTCTTGAATGCCTTTTGATTACCGAATCCCGAGGACTAGACGTTTTCGTCCTTCCCACACAGGATCACCCTTTAAAAAATTTCATATTTTTATCCATGTCTGACCTAAAGATGGCCAGTCCCACAGCACCAAAGAATTCATAGTAAGTGAGTCAGTGCAGAATTTTCGTTTCCACACATCATCACCACTTATTTTACAAATTCTTACAACAACGACAACGACATGCAATGACACACACACACAAATGTCGATACATACCGTATTCAATGATACGGTAGCCATAGGAAATTCACTGTAGGAAGAAGTGACAACCGAAGCAAGGCAAGCAGACTATTATAATGCACAAAGAAATTTCTATAACGCTATATCGAACAAAGATAGATTCGGAGGTAAAAAGATAAACAACATCGCTGCTTCTTCATTCTTCATTCTACCTCTGACAACTACAACTTTAAAAAAAAAGACGATGACAACATCGTCGTCGTTATGGCAGGATCTAATCGCGGGTGGTATAGCTGGAACAGCTGGAGTTGTTATTGGTCATCCATTCGATACTATCAAAGTTCGTTTGCAACAGCAGCAGCAGATACAGCAACCAAAAACAAAAATCGCCCCAAATATCTCCAATAAACCGTCGTTGTTGTCGTTGTCGTCATCATCAATATTGAGAGGAAACTATACAGCTACGCACGCTGTTAATCATCCAAATAATTTATATCGTGGTCTCTATCGAGGAATTGGTGCACCTTTCGTAACGGCTGCTTTGATAAATGCAAGTGTATTTTGTGTCTACGGATCAGCCTCACGGATGTGGGACAACCATTATTATTATTATTATCATTCGAATAGTAATAATGAGAATTCTTCCGTATCATCCACTGCTACTGCAACAACTACAACTACGACGACGATAACGAAACACGCTGTTTGTGGTTTGATCACGGGAATGATAACATCTTTATTACTTTGTCCTGTTGAACATGTAAAGATCCGACTCCAAACGTTACAACAACAAGGATCTTCTTCATCGTCGTCGCCTTCACATCGTAGTTTATCATCATTCGACGTTGCCAAACAAATAATTTTACGCAGCAGCGATCACGGTCACGGTGGCCTAAAAGGAATTTATCGTGGATTATTCGTTACATGTTTGAGACAAGGTCCATCATTTGCAATTTATTTTCCTGTTTACCATATACTGAAGGACGTTTTTAGTAACAGTAACAGTAACAGCAATATCAAGAATAATAATAAAAATTGCAGCAATGACAACAAAGATCCGTCATCATCATCATCATCGTCGTCATCATTATGGTGGTCATCAGCATTAGCAGGTGGATGTGCGGGTAGTTTAGCATGGACGATCGTATATCCAATAGACGTAATAAAAAGTCGTATCCAATCACTACCGATAGATACACCATCAAAGAAACGATCATTGTATTACATTGCACGAAATATATATCGAAATGAAGGTGGATTCATGACAATGATATTGTCCCGTGGACTTGCCGTTACAATACTACGTGCCTTCCCCGTCAATGGAACAATTTTTTTCGTATACGAATATGTCAATCAAAGGTTATTATTGAATAATAATAATAATAACAATAATAGCAACAATATTGGTGAGAACTATAATAGAGAAGCAACAACAGCCATTGTTGGAGACCAAGAATATTCAGGCATGAAAAATAATCATAATCATAATATTCCACGACGGAGATTCACTCTTCGTGTTTTGGACGTGGATGTGGATAGTTGTGTCAACAACAACGAGAGAGAAGCAGAAGAAGACACACACACACACAACTAGGTAGTACAATGTGCTAGTACAATGTAGACGAAGTAATAGAATAGAATTGTTTTTAGAACTGATACAGATATAGATGCATCATACATACACAGTGCTTAGATAAGTTATAAGCAATCATAGCAGTCAAACTAGTTTTAGATTGACTTATATATATATATATATATGAATGCATTACTTTTATTATACTGTAGGTCGAGAACAATATATACATTGATTGATAGGATCAATTCGATTAGAGAAAAAAAATGGAAGTTGTCAAGATTAGAAGAGAAAAGTGTAAAAGTAACTCCGATACTCCTTTGTGAAAGAACGCGTCCCGAAAAAAATATTAGATTGCTATAACTAACCTACGGTATTTACACGCGTCAGATCCATGATGTAGTCTCCGTCGATGTAACACACATTGTATGATGGATTGGTATTCAATCGTTCCAAATTATATTGCCAGATATATTTGTGCAGTAAACCACGCTGAAAATTGACAGGTATTTTTAGTCGAGGAAAAACGGTTCTTCTTATCCAAATGATTGTAGTTTTAAGCAAATTTGCACGCGCGGCGCGAGGATGCGGACGGAAGTGAATCTTTGGATAAAAACTAAGGACAGGACATCTAACTATAATAAAAATACGTCTTTTTTAACTCTATCTCCTCAGCATGGTACGACACGACGATTTCCGAAATAATAGAAGGAATCACTTCATTTCGATTCCGATAAAAAATTTACTATCTTTTATGAAATCCAGTAATCTCACAAATCTTCTTTTCGTAAGTTTGAAATTGCGTTTTATCTGCACTGTTCGTGGGTTGATTGTTGTCTGATTTGTTGTTGCGTTCCTCGCTTTGTTTGTCAATCATTGTTGGTTCGAGTTCATCGAGACAACAACGAAAACATATCGCAGCAATAGAATTTGTTGTCATCGTCGTCGTCGTCGTCGACATATATAATAGAGGAATAAATCGATCATGCGAAAACAAACTGCAAACCATATTTCTTTATTTTCCATCTTTTGGGTCTCTAGTAAAAATCAAACATGATTTAGATTATTATCTCAACCAAAAATATTTCATTTCTTTCCGATTCTTTTTATTTTATTGATTATCCATATCAACAGCAGCAAAATAGCATAAGATTCGAAGAAAAGTCGTCATCGTCGTTACAAATTAATATTAATATTAAGCATCCATCATCATCATTATGAATACCTCGACCAAGCTCTTTTCTCTATTACTTGCGTCACTCGGCGCATCGTCGGTGAACTCTCAAGCACAATGCGGCTACGGAGCAACCATGGTCTGTAACTATATCGGAAGTGATATCAGTATCGATATCTCAAGGACCAACGATAACAAACCTCCAGTCTTGGATGGAGACATCTCCGAATGGGCAAACGTCAGCGGTGGTATTAGTCCAGAAATCAAATCGATTTTTGGAAAGACTTATATGGATGGAAACCCATCTTTCAAGTGTCTTTATGACAGCACGAATATTTACTTCATGTTGGAAATTCCTGGAAAGTATCGATTTGACCCAGATGAAAACACGAAATGCGCTTCGATTGGTACGATGATGCCAATTGGTACCAAGGCTGGATTTTTGAACATGGGTGGATGTCCAGAGTCATTGGAAGCCGGTGGATGTCCCGACGGAATCATTCCTGAAACTTGTAACGATTACATTGTCGATCTTGGTGCACATTGGGAATTGAAAACAACCGCAATGAACACTGAATACCCCATGAATGCTACCACAGGAACTGGCAATGATTTGGTTGCCAACCTTGACGATGAATGGGCTGTTAGTTCCTATTGCCGTCCTGATGACAACGATAACATGGCTGCTGGGAATGAGTGGGCCGGAGCATGGTCTCATTCGAATCCCGTAGAAGGAGAAATGGGTATGTACAGTTTTGAGATTTCTCGTACATTGAAAACCCCATCCACTCTTTCTGATGCGCAAATGGAAGGTGGCAATACCTACGATTTCGGTATCGCATATTGGGATCCCTTTGAAACTGAGGATGGATGGACGGCCTCTGGACATTTCTTGACTGGATGTTCTGCCGACTGGATCAAACTCCGTCTCGAAGATTCCACAAGTATCTATATCGATACTACACCAACAGGATCTGCCACCACTACCACCGGCGCCGCCACCACAAGCGGTACTAGTAATATTGCCAACAATATGAGTGGAATGATTATGGCTTTGTTTGTTCTCGCGGTTGCAGCAACAGTCTAATTGAACAATCCAAACGAATGAATGAAACTCGATTTATTGTAATAACCCAACGGATATTGTCGTGGATGGTTCCTTCCGGTCATATATAATATATTTATATACATTGTGGTAGAGAATGTACGAATGAACGATCAATCTACCTTTGGAGGTGTTTCCCACAAAGTATTCATAGCGTGCATAATGTATAATTCCAAACAAAATTTATTCGAATTTTCGTATCACTGCCATATCTGTAGTAGTAACAATGACATTATGTAGCCTGTAGCCTGTAGCCTGATCTGTAAACCGGGAGAACCCGTTTCTCGGAGTTCCTTTTTTCTTCTTTGTCGCCGAATGAATCAAAGAATGAAGTTACGGACTGCGAAAATCTTGATTGGATTTAACTAGATCATTAGAGTTCAAAAAATGATAAGAAACAAGTTAAAAGTAAGATTGTAACAAAGCAAATGTCAGCGAGCGTCAAGGAAGGAAAAGATAAAACCTAAAGTTACACCACAAATCGTATCAAAAAAGATTTTAAAAAATGCAGATTCCATCCCCCCGCCGTACCAGATATTACAGAACAGAACAGAGCAGAACAACCATAATCAATATAGGCACCTGACGGCTTCGATTCGACGGTGCGTTTCGGAGGTAATGAAGTCTATCCTTCGATTCATTCATTCAATAGTTGCTCGTATCTTCTTGGAAAAAAATCATTTCTTTGGGTCATTCTATAGCCGCAGCAATACTTCAGCGCGTTCATCGGTAAACAGAGAAACACACACATGTACATACAAATTGCCATCACACACACACACACACACACACACACACACACCCGCAAACAACATCACAACAATGCACTGTGTCGTGCATGTAAAAGATATAACTTACGATGTTTGTGCCCTGATTGGGGTCTCGTTGATTTTTACTGGGTCGTTCTTTAACCGTTAACATTAGCATGGCATTAAAACTTTAACATGACATTGGGCATTGGCAAAGGAAACGGAATAAACGCTTTCCCCCCGCATTGTGATGCTGCGCTTTTCAAAACTAAATCATTTCAAGGACGGCAACGACAAATCAAGCACGATGATATCATCTCATCGTTGCTTCTTTCTTCCGACATTATGAATTATATAATAGTAACGATTGATTGACCGAAGGATGATAAAAAGAGAATTTTGTGTGTGTTCATGACAGGAGTTACTACCGGTATCGCGGTAGGAAATTTTGAAAAGGAAATCTGCTTCCGGTACCGTGTTTGCCACGAGCCAGTAAATCGAAGCGTGCTGATTTATGATTTAACATACCTTTATCATGGACCCCGCCTTGCTCTGAGAAATGTCCTAAGACAAAAATGGGGTATACGGGGACTCGTTTTTTAAAATCAATTTTTTGTTCTTGCAATACCCATTTTAGCAACTAAATTAAATTGAAAATGAAAAACGTATCATACACATTGACGATGGTGATTCCAATTCCAATTCCAATTCTTCGACTCAATCTCCTAATACTAGCATCTGCTACTGTTATATTAGTGTGCCATGCTTGGGTACCTTCTAAAGTGTATGCCAACGGTTTGTTAGTGTCGCGGAGGCGGCGGCGGAAGCAGCCGCAGCAACCTTCCACTACATTAATGATGATTTCGAAGCAACAGCTAGGTGTTTTTGAGGTACTAGAAACGACAGGATCATCAACTGATCGACGAGTTGCACTCCTAGATTATACAGCTCGCAATAATGATACGACGGGTTTACCATCATTAATTGATTTCGATACTGCTTGGGAATATCAAAAACATATATTAAATCAACAAATCGAACGATTGCAACTTGACGACATGACAACTTCATCTTTTTTGCCAACCATTATAAATATGGATGATGACGATAAAACAAATGGTCACGATGCCGTTATTATGCTCCAACACAACCCAGTTTATACCTTAGGCACGGGATCAGATGACAAGTTCGTCTTGCCTTCATCGTGCCCTAATGACGATGAAGATGACAACGATTCTGCCACCCATGATATAGCCGATCCTTTCACAGTTCCCGTTGTACGTATGGATCGAGGTGGTGAAGTGACCTATCACGGTCCAGGACAAATAACGGTATATCCTATATTAGATTTAAGAAGTTATCGTCAAGATATACATTGGTATATGCGTGCGTTAGAGGAAGCAATAATATTGGCAATATCTAAATGTGATAAAAATCTTAAACCGGAACGACAAGATGACGTCACGGGAGTATGGGTAAACAATCGTAAAATTGCTGCTGTTGGTATTAAGTGTCGTAGGTGGATAACAATGCATGGATTGGCTGTTAATGTTGAAGAATCTAGTTTAGAAAATTTCCAAGGTATTGTACCGTGTGGATTAGAGGGTCGGAAGGTGGGATGTATCAATCAATTTATTGATAATCCCATTACAGTTCATGATTTTTCAATACTGTTGAAGGAAGCCCTCGAGGAAGTCTTTCAAATAGAATTGATCAATCAAGAATTGATGTAGTGATATAAATAGAAGCAATAATTTTTCCATCGTTGTTGTTATTTATTGTTATTATTATTATTTAAGTCCCAATTATCATGTATCATCTTACAAGTACTAACTATTGGATCATTAAGATTATGTCTTTGTGCCACAACTTTTTTAGTGGAAACTATGAGTTTGTTTTTCTTTTAGTTCAACTATATTTTATCTTGGCCGCCATTGATTCCATTCCTTCTGCATACATTCGTTTCTTTTTAAAATCTTACCACTGAAGAATATAATTTTTCGTTGTTAGTAGTGTAGTGTAGTGTTCTACTCTTAAGATTTCGTATCCTCTTCGACGTACAAGTGATTGAATGCCAAATGAGCTACCCTTGGTTCATTGCTTGCCAGGGCAACGATACGCTCTTGTAGGTATAGACAACCTAGTCTGTTTTCTTTTGCCTTGCTAAGTTCTCTCAGTAATTGAATAGCCAACAAGGGAGCCTCGTTTCTACCTGTTTGCGTCGATAAGATTGGGAAGATAGAATCGAAGACACGATTATTGGGCAGTCCGGTACTTGAATTGGTTCCTAATTCTTTTGCCAAGCCTGATGGCGAATCAAGCTGTAGCAACGGAACGAAGACCTCAAGTGTCCTATCACGGATATCAGTATCTACCGAACCATCATACCCCGCCTGTAGTTTCAAGGGATTGACACGAGTAACGATGTTAGATATTGGATTGATGTATTCCAGGGCGTCAGATCCCAATCTAGGAATGTACAAGAAATCGCCTAGGCGTTTCAAAAGTTTGGATGGAATGTTAATCAAAATTGCTCGAGTATCGGGCATCTCATCAGGATCGTGATCTTCTGCGTTGGCAAATACATCGACGTTAGCGTGGTTGATGAATTCCTGAAGTAATTCTAATCCAATTATAGTAACGTTACGGGTTGTCATGGTATCAGTCAAAACACTACAAAGTGCAGGGAATATACTATATACTCGGACTAGATAATCTTGAGTAAGTTGCAAAAGCATTTCCTGTTCAATATCTTGTACGTGATCCTCTTTGGTATCAAGCTTCTTCGCTAGGTGTAAGCTACCAAATCCCCTACTCCCTCCGACTGCCTGTCCAAATTTAGAAGGATCTGGTAGTTTGGCTCCCTCCTCGGGTGGTGCATCGGTGGCAGTTGAAGACAAAAAGAGTTTGTCGCAGAACAATTTTTGACCCGTCACGTCTAGGTGGGGTGCAAGGTTGATTAGGATGCTAAGAGCGTTCATACTCAAGACATTTCCGTTACCATTACTATCGTCAGAACCACCAGGTTGCTTTGAGGATTCTTCGTATAGGCAACCGACCAAAATTGACAATATATCATTAGAATAAGCCAAGAGACGTAAATTTGCCGAAACAAATGATAAATTGCGAAGAATAGTAAGAATAACTTCAAGGTATTTCATGTCGTCCGCCGTGAGCTTGTCCTTGCACAAATTGGATCGACAGAATCGCTCCCACTTTCTACCCTCGACGGTTAACGGTCCTTCCCATGCCTCCTTGGCTAGAAACTTTGGTTCCTCTACATCATCGTCATCATCATCGCCGTTCTTTTTGTTTTCGTTGTCATCCTCGTCGTCTTCTTTTTCCCAGCCTATGACATCATAAAATACGTTGGTGAGTGCTTTTAAAACTTGATCACCGTCCAAGGCATAATTAATCTCGTGACTGGCTGTGTTTCGCAACAAATCATTTAATGCTTCATTTCGTGAAGTAATATCACTATCGAGTAGGCGCCGGGTCAATGATTTTCCATCGGGAACAGGTGTTTTTTTGCCGATACTCGGTGCGAATGGAACTGGGGAAGAAACACGCGTTCTCGTTGGCGATCTAGGCCTAGTTGGTGATCTCGGTCTCTTGCGGAAACTGCTATCGTCGACTTGATACATCTTATCTTTTTGTTTGTCTTTAGAATGTACAATCTAATAAAATGTTCCAATACTTGTAGCTTGTTACCTAACTACTAACCCGTTGTACAAGATACGTACCGGTATGTGCTTTTATGTTCAATGTTAATGCACTACGAGTAATTTTGTCCTTGAAATCTACTGTACTACACCAGTAGTAGTACGTTGATACGTACTAGTACTAGTAGCCAGTACTAAACATATTTGGGGCCATTATTTCCCCCAAATACTCCAGGAAATGTACTGGTAGTACTGTAGTTAATATCATTCACAACATACTAACAGCTACAATTAAAGTAGCCTACCTGTATCACGCAGTCATAAACCTATCAATTACAATCAACAACTAGACGTGTCCCAAAGAAAATGTGGATATTATTTCTAGACAGGATCAAATCAGCAACATGGCAAAAAGCTACCTCATCTTATATTTGGTATTAGATACAAGTTTATTATCTTATTATGATATCTTACAAATACTTTTGATAATCTACCTCATTGGACCACATCCATTCTCCTTTGACCGTGCCAGTATTAGTATTCTTCGCCTTTTTATTTGGTCGGCTTTCATCTTCTACTTCTACTTCTTCTTTGTCATCATCGTCGTCGTCATCATCATCCATAAGATCATTCAATAAATCTTCCTCAGTCGATAATGATTCCTTTTCTTCTGATTTTTCTTCTTGAACTGTTCGAATCTTTACTCGTTGAATTCCAACGAAGTAACCAGCTTTTTTCCATTCCAACATTTGTTCCGTTGTATACGGTCCATGAAGCTCGTTGTCTTCGTTTCCTTGATATTCCCATTTTGTTATAATGTCTGTATTATTTTTAGCGGTCCCAATATTATTATTTGTTTGCTGTTCTAATGATGGAAACATACGGCATATGCCTTTTTTTGTTGTATCGTAAATATCCACCTCTCCTTTTAGTAATAGGGCATTGGCAGTCCCTGTCAATTCATCTAGACTCTTCTTGGCCACGTTACACTTATCATCATTCATGATACTTTTATTAATAATCGCATTTTTCTTTCCACCATATTTTTGTTTTCTCGGATTCTTCACAAGCTTTCCGTATCGCTGGATGGCCTGCATTATTGATTCTGTTTCACCTAATAGAGTCAATATT
>Ga0115007_10001605_pt1 | contig 14383 bp, 6 predicted proteins | sample ArcOceMetagenome_2_FD_87166 | JGI IMG/M metagenome (GOLD analysis project Ga0115007, IMG submission 87166) | Marine eukaryotic phytoplankton communities from Arctic Ocean - Arctic Ocean ARC135M Metagenome | ecosystem: Environmental > Aquatic > Marine > Oceanic | place: Arctic Ocean | collected... | reverse complement strand
GAAATGGGGCTGCATACGATTTTAACGGTATTGCTTGCGGTGGTGCAGGAAACCTGTGGGAAAATCGATGGAGAAAAGGTGACACGTAATTTTGGTAAAATGTGTTTGATTTTAGATGCCATGTTTGATGAAAACCAAGGTTCGTGTTTGTCTTTGGAACAATCACATATCATGCATCAATCCAAATTGAAAAAACCGCAGCTGCAGTAGAAAAGAGGGAGTGGAAGGGATGGAAGTGGGAAAAGTGGCATCTTGTCATGTCACTTTGTCACCGTTCAGTTCACCGTGTCACCATACTGTATCACTCACTTTGCAATAGTACATACAGTGAGTGTGTAGCCTGGATGTAGTTGATCTTCAGTACCCGTGTGTTTTATTTAAATAAAAAACGATTCAAATGTAGATATATACGTACCACACCTGTGTGTAGACAGGCTACATGAGTAGCCTTTCCTGTTGCCTGAGTGTGTAGCACGTGTGCACATAATTGTTGTCACAACCCACTGTTGAGATTGCATTGCAGTGCTGCCTGTGTTGCTTAGGTCAAGCTTCCAGACTTATCTCCAATGACACCAACACCAAGACTTACGATACTACGATAAATCAATCACCCCGGAAACAGCGGGTGCTTTCTTTGTGGCAGACGAAGGGGGTTCTTTTTTACTGCTGTACGTGGCTGTTTTGAACGTTTTAGTAATGCTTGATTTCTTTTTCTTTCGTTTGACATCACTCTCGTCGTCCACAAAGATTTCACCACCGACGGTAGTACCGCTCATCTGTTTCACCATATCTTCTTGTCTCGATACGACACATATCTCATCCACCATCTGCGTCACTCTGGCTTCGCTCTTGTTGATGGAGACGACCATGCATGTTACGCTGGGATAAATTTGCCCATGCAGCTTTTTCCCATTCAGGTCCAATTCAATGCGCCCCTCTTTCACACGCAATCGACCAATGGTACCCGCATCACCCTTCATGTCCAATTCTTGGTCATCCAATTGTACCAGTATTGTGTTTTCAGAGGATTTCTTGGGGAGCATTAATGGCAAAGTTTCCAGTTGAACGGCAGGAGCAAAGGAGGTCCGCCTTCGTTTTTTTGGTGGCTGTGAAGAGGAGGTCGTGGACATAGTCAGTTGTTTCTGTAGTGCAATGGAAAGTCAGGCACGCGTGAATGAGTTCAACTCGTTAGTTTTTGGAACGCAGCCGCAGTCGGTGAAGTGAATTTCTTAATCCAATCTGACCAGGGGGCATGCCACAAAAAGCGAAGACCTTAGTCGCCCTAACTGTAAGTGACTAAGTGACTGTACAGTCGTCATGAAAGAATGATAATTGTGTGCAGAGATCTCAGACGAAAACATTGTACATTAACATTGCATAACTGTTGAATGAAACATACATCCACTGTACACTCCATGGCAAAAAGATGCAAAAAAATGAAGATCTCTAGATAGGATAGCTCGTCGCGTCGTGATCGTGTTGCTGGCACAAAAAGCAGCACAGCAACCAAAAAAAGGAAAGCAACCACCCCGTGTTTTTTAACCAAAGATTTTTCTCCCCAAACCATGGCCGAATTCACATCCTCCACGACCTACCATTCTCAAATCGCGTGTGGGTTAACACATTCACTCGTGTGTACCGATTCGGGGAAAATCGTGAGTTTCGGAGGAGGTTCGAAAGGACAACTCGGACAATACGATAAACTCGACAACAGTGGGTTGCCAAAAATCATGGACGCCAACCAGTGTAAAAACGACGAGAAAGGTGATCGAATGGTCAGTGCATCCAGTCCACCCATGATTCAGGTGGCGGCGGGTGAATATCACACGGCCGCGTTAAGAAAAGATGGTTTTGTTTACACGTGGGGATCAAACTCGAACGGGCGTCTGGGGCACGGTGAAGACCATGAAGAGGCGAAAAGCCACAACAAGAATTCAGCGCCTCGAGTAATACGATCTCTCAGAGATACACCCATTGTGCAAGTTTCGTGCGGGGCGGATTTTACACTTGTCGTGGACAATTCGGGCAGTGTGTATTCGTGGGGTTTGGGCAATTATGGTAATTTAGGTCATGGCGACACGCAAGACCACTACACACCCAAACCAATTTATCGATTGAAATCCGAAGTCATTCGCATGGTGGCGGGAGGAGCAAAACATTCGTTGGCCGTGTCGCAAAGCGGTGACGTGTGGGCATTTGGGCACGGGGACAATGGCCGTCTGGGCAACAATGCGACACAAGGTTCATTGGTACCGGAGCGTGCAAAAGGAAAAGTTACCACTGAAAATTGTATTTTTATAGCAGCTGGAGAATCGCACTCCGCATGCATTGACGACCATGGCAACGTATACACGTGGGGCACCGGTACCTACGGACGCTTGGGTTCTGGTGGTGAAAACGATCAACTTGTACCCATGATTGTTGATTCTTTGGCGAAAATTGATTCGGTGACGGTTGCGTGCGGTGCATTTCACACATGTGTATTGACAGTAGCGGGTGACATTTGGTCGTTTGGTGGTGGATTGTACGGCAAACTAGGACTGGGTGGGCAGGAGAACAGCATGATTCCAGTCAAATTACCGCGCCTGCAAAACAACACTCCCTGGACGCAAGTCTCGTGTGGTTCTTTTCACACATTGGGCATCAGTGAAAACGGTGTTGTTCATGCATGGGGATTTGGTGGCCATGGACGTTTAGGACAAAACAAAGATATTGACATGACATCGACCCCAACAGCAATCACATTGGACGCACAAAGCCACAAATGTTCGGGTTCTTCCACACGTCGTTTTCAAACGTTGGTGACAAAACAAGCCCATACCTACCAAGAAGAGGGTGACCAAAAAGATAACAATGAACCAGCGACACGGATTATTGACGTGGGTGCTGGTGCAAAACATTCCATGTATTGTACCTCGCAAGGGCACGTGTACACGTGGGGAGCCAATGATTGTGGCCAATTGGGCAACCGACGCAATGGTGCTGACCCATCCATCCCCGAACAAGTCAAAGCACACGTGGGTGGTTTACGCATTGTTTCTGTTGCTTGTGGTGCAAATCATTGCATGTGTGTGACAGCACGTGGTGATTTGTACACATGGGGTTTAGGAACATCAGGACAATTGGGCCATGGTTCCATGGACAACATGGACACACCGAACGTGATACAATTGTTGCAGGGTAAAAACGTCGTCTTGGCGGTTGGTGGTGAAGACAACAGTGGTTGCGTCACTGATACGGGTGATTTGTATACATGGGGTGCAGGAGAAATGGGAAAACTGGGTCACGGATCAGGAATGACGAGCAGTTTGTTGCCACGATTAATTCGTGGAGATTTACAGGATAAAAACGTCAAACAATTGTCCCTTGGTCTAGGGCATACCGCGGTCATTGTGAATCAAGGTACTTTGTATTCTTGGGGAGCGGGTTGGTTTGGCAGGTTGGGCCATGGTGACACAAACAATGTGTACGTCCCTAAAAAAATTGAATTGTTGGTTTACAAACGTTTTAAAACCATTAGTTGTGGTTCGTATCATACCATCGCGGTCACATACGACAACGAGTGTTACACATGGGGTCGTGGGGACGAACGTTTGGGCATTATGGCACGACGCAATCAATTGTTACCCACCATCATTGAAAGTTTAAGTTCCAGACATTTGAACATCGATTATGCTGTTGCAAGCGAAGAACATTCCGTTGTAGTGACCGTCAATGGTACCGTGTATGCTTTTGGACTGGGTAAATATTGCAAATTAGGTATTAGTGAACCGGATGCTAAAAACAAAGAAGAAGATTGTGCAATACCAAACAAAGTGTTGTCTTTGTATCAGAAAGGATACGACGTGGTGAACCTGTGTCTTGGGGATGCGCCCAAGGACGTGGGTGGTTTAAATAGTTCAGGCCAGACCAAAGTGGATCGTCGCAAAGTCAAATCTTTATCAAACCACAACATAGCTTTGGATTCAAGTGGTACTGTATGGGTATGGGGATGTGCGGGCCAAGGCAGGTTAGGTGTACAACATGCGACAAAATCAATTCCTTTAGCAGTACCGCGTGACATTGCTTTTCACGAAGACATTTATGGAAATGGCCCGGCGGGTGCAGATGCTGCAGGAAAACGCACTGCTTCCAAAGTGGAAGGAGGGGCATTCAGTTTTGGTGAAACAAAAGACAGTTCGTCGGAGCGAAGCAGTGATGTCAGACGTGGTGATGTCAGACGAGGTGGTACACCGGGTGACATTGATGACGTTGTCATGCGATTTCGACGTGACCGTACAAATCCAAGTGCAAATTTTGTACATCGTTTGTTAAAAGTAGAACCAACAGCAAATCGTGCTCAAAACATTGAATTGATGCGTTCACAGATTGTAGAAGATCGGAAAAAAATCGAAGACTACATGTTTGATGTATCCGAATTGGAAGAACAAGTCAAAGATTTAGAAACTGAAGTTGAAGTCTTGATTAAATCCACAATAAAGAAACGAGTGCCCAGTGGATTGTTTGACAACCGTTCTTTAGTACCGGATGACATTATTGATCATCACAGTACCTTTGCGAAAATATTTGAAATGTTATTGGCAAACCCCTATTATTTGAAAGAAATGCACAAGTATTACACGCATCAATCCCCCGAAATGATCTCAATGTGGGAAAAGGAGGGCTATCAATTGGCAAGTACATTTAAAAGAAGATTTGCAAAATTGTCCCTCAGTGTCTATGGCGATGTGAGTCGTGAAAGAAACGAACATTTGTTTTTAACACATTGTCGAAACGTCATGTTGGAAGAATTGATTCAGCACGATGGCACTTATGACATGGCAAAAGCAACGTCTGAATTCAATGGTTCTGGGTCCGTCTTTGGGGAACTTGTACGTAATTATTTTTCATTGGATCGTTGCGTTGATAACATTAGTGATCGATACAAAGAAGTCTTTTTGGAATTAGTTACAAAAACCGACAATGGTGAATACAATTTTGAGTACGATCCAATACAAATATATTTGGAACAAAATGTTGCTGGCGAGGGTGCTGTACGTGGTGCACTTGGCAAAGGACAAAAATTTGACGATGCTTACCGTGAAGATTTATACCAATCATTGGGATCTGTTAAAAACAAAGTGAATTTAAGAATTTCTAAAATGTCCGAAGTTGCATTGCAATGGATTACTTATACAACAAGCACAGTAAGTGGTATACCGGACGGTGTACGATGGATTTGTCGACAACTCATGGAGGAATTGACCAAACAATACGGCAGTAGTGGAAACAGCAGCGAATTGACGGTAGCGCATTTCTTATTTGACATGTATTTTCGTCCGGGTATTATAAATCCTGGAAGTTATGGCATGATGGAGGGACGAAAAAAATTATCCAGACAAGGTAACATTTGATTAGTTGTTGTTGTTTCAATTGTTCAATGGCATGTGTTTGTTTGTGTTCACTAATCTTTCATTTGCCCCCCCTCCTGATTTTTTTTCACCAACAGTTGTTAAAAATTTGCATGAAATGGCCAATCTTGTGAAAAGAGCATTGACACAAACTTTGTTTCATCAAGACCGTGCAAGATGGATGTCGGAAGCCAATGGTGTAATTGAACAACAACACAAACCAAGTTTGTTATGGATACGTGAAGTCGTTAAAATTGATTTACACTTACCCGAAAAAATGTTAAACGATGTGTACATTGAACAATTGGGCCATGGACGTGTCACCCATACAATAAATTTGTCGGAAGTGCAATTATTACGTTGGATGTTGTTAAAATTCAACCGATTTTCAGCCGCTGCGCACGATCCTTTGCAACCTTATGTGACTGGAAGTTTTGGCATTGCACCAAATGGTATTTGTAGAAATGCAAAGGAATGGTTGGCGAGGCCAGATGCCTCTTCCAACATCGGCATCAATTTTCAATTGAATTATCGTTACTTTAAAATAATGAAAAGAGATTTAATTCGTTTAAGTGACAATGATGTTCCTTTGCCACATTATTTAGCAGGCAGAGACAGTAGAATGGTCAAAGATTTATTCATTGATGCCGAGGCGTTGGATGAAAAACGTCTTGCCTTTGCGTCATGGTTGCGTGGACCATCAACTACTGATTTCAGTTTGCCAGAAGACGACAGCATCAGTGGTATACATAAAGTAAAAGATCGCATTCATACTGAAAAATCAACCATACACGATGATGGCATTAAATCAGGAAAAGAAAATTTTGAGCAATTGTCTCAATTAAGTTTAATATCCGAATTGTTAGATCAATTGGAAGCAGAAAAAACACCTTTGTCACAAGTCATGGGTGAGTTGTTGGAACAATATGCAGAAAGAAGCAACATTGCTGAACGTCAAAAACAACAATTGGACGCAAGTCATATATTGTTTGTACGTGTTCATGCCTACGCGGATCGATTACGAGCTCGAAACATTGCATTGGAAAATTATTTGGAAGGTTTGACCAGAGATGGAAAATCTTCCAATTATGATCAAGCGGCTCAAGCAGCTCGTAAATTAAGTAAAAAATTAGCAAAACCCAATATGGTACGTGATGCACATTCAACTGGCAAAAAAAATATACTGAAAAAAAAATTAGCCAGAAACAATGAATTGCATGGCAGTCATCGAAGTTTTACTTTTGCTGAATTAAAAAAAGCGGAAGTAATCATTGGTTTTGAATTGCATGCACAAGGCGATCAAGGAAAAGATGAACTTCCAATTAGTAAAAAAGAATTGAAAAGGACAAAACAAAAATTGGTGTACATGGTAATGCTTGTGGTGTTTGTGGTTTTTGGTTTTTGATTTTTGATTTTTATTGTCGCTCTTTTTCTCACACCACTTTTTTATTATTTTTCTAGGTATCTTCTACTCAACCAGGTGTATTTCGTGTCATTTGTGTATTTGACAAAGATACAGTGTTAGATCATTTTGATATAAATATTTCTTCCTTGTTAGAACAAGAAAGGTCCATGAAAAATCAATTTCGTCCTGGGTTTTCCATTCAAACAAAAACAGACGACGACATCGATGAAGCAGAAACCACAACACTTGGTCATGTCGCCAAGACATCTTTTCACATTAAGAATTTACTGCAAAGACTAGAAGCAATGAGTATTAATTACAAGATGTTACAAGTGGAATAATATTTAAGAATGCAGAGGTACAAGAGCTGTAATAGTACTCATGAATTATACAATTGAATATATTTCGTATGTCATTTATCATTTTACTGTATTGATTGTAGTCTATCTTGCATTGTAATCTCGGTTGCTGGTTGCTGGTTGACAATTGAATTATCGCACGCGCTTATAACCGGGTATTTCGATGCTTATGGTTGAATTAATGTATTCGAAGAATGTACACAGGTGTACCACACACTCTGCCCATTCGTATTTGCTATATTATATATTGTTAACATGTATGGCGGTCTAATTTTCATTCACCTTGCGTATGGACTCTTTCCAAATGCCAATACATAATTTTCATTGTATTTGATGAGTTCACTTTGTCCATGGGTGGCCAACCACTTCTTGTCATCTTTTCTAAATTCCTCTGCATCTTTCCAGCACCAACCAATCATCTGTCCAGCTGTCATGGGCCATTTGTATTTTTCTTGGGGTGGTTTTGCTGCTTTAAATATAGAGTCTTGAAGTTCTCTTTCTTCTTCGGTCATTTCATCACGACGCTTTCTTGGTTTATCCACTGCTGCGATCAATTTGGTGGGATCAACAACACAAGGTTTGGCCGGCTACGCATGACAAGACAACACAACAGAATTGTACCAATAAAAAAGAGAAAAGATATTAGTTATGCATGGAAACAGTTGAACCATGGCAAAGGAATATTTTTTTGCAAATTGTAGAAGCCTGAAGGAAGCAGACGTCGAGTGTGTTGATTGTTGTTCTTACCATACGATTTTTCTTTAACAGTTTAGGATTGATTCTAAACTCTTCGTTAATCCTGATGTTCTTTGCTTCCGTTTTCAACCTCTCCACCCAGATCTTGTTGGCCGCGACAGCGTCTAATTTTTTGAGTGAATCCATGGTAGTGGTTTGTTTTTAGTTGGGTTTCAACTTTTCTCAACAGCTCTGATGATTTGGCCAGATTTATTGCTGGCACAGGAAAAACACACTTCTGCACTGAACAGTTACGCGTTTGTTGCACGCTACCCGGGCACGCTTACTTTCATTACTGCAACATGGGACCACCACGCCTCTCCACCAATCCTTTCTAACTCCTCCGATGCTGCAATCTATTGCAACCATGGCAGCCGAAGAAAATGCCAAGAAAAAAGCGATGGCCTCCAATGTTCTTGAACACGTCTTTCGACCAAAATTAGGTTCAAACAATGAATTTTGGTTAAATCAAGGCGCCGCCAGAGCTCAACAAGAAAAAGAAGAACGAGCAAGATTGGCCAGGAATACCAAACAATTGCTTGATCGAGAACGGCGTTTTAATCGACGGCAAGACGCAGCAGCAAAAATACAAGCGCACGCACGCGGTGTCTTGGTCCGGAACAACACCATACATCGACATACCCACCATCACAAAGTGTGGCGAAATTGGTCGGTTCGTAAAGTGTTTGATTTTTACGTGCAGCGACAATGTGAAGTGGAAAGCAACAAAGAAAGAAGTTTTCAAAACCAACTGAACAAATACATCAAAGAACGCAGTGCAATCAAAGATGCAACTGCATCACAACTTTCCAAAAAATTAGATGAATCACGAATATCAAGGGACGAACTTGGTCCAATCCTTGATTTCGATGCGGGGTCACTTTTTCGTGCTAAAATGTTGTATTTAAAAAAACACGTGATAGCAGAAGCAGAAAGGGAATGCCAAGAAGAAGGTTTTAGTTTCAGGGAATGCTTGCTGAGTTATCTTAAACATGGTCCTCAATACGACATTTTTCATTATCATTCCAAAGCTTTGTCGTTTCCGTACTTTTTGATTTTATTGCGTGATTGCTGTTTACTCGACAATTCAACTTCTTTAGTCTGGTTACAAGAATGTTACACACAGCGCAGTGTAAGTGCACCCGCACGCAATTCAAGAATCGAAGTGAGTGCAATGTGTGCGTACCGTGAATACATAGCAACACGAGTTTACGAAGAACAACAATTTCAATTCAAAGGAAGATCAAAATACAAAGATCCATTGCAACCCACACCAGAAGAATTGTACAAATTAATAAAAGACAAATTAGGTTGCAACAGAGATCTTTCTGCTGAAATAGTTACTTTGTACGAAGAGAATCCAATGGCCAAGCAAACACAAGTGGACCGACGCAACAGTGCAGGAAGGCGCAAATCATTAAACACTACGCCAAAAGGCGGGATTAATGAAATGATCTTTGCACAATTTTGTATTGACAATGATATTTTGGGCAACATGAATATAGATGAAACAACAAGACTTGAAATTGCGGAAGAAGCAAAGACAAGCGCAAGTGGTACAACGGGAACCCCGGAGAACGACAACAGTGCAATTGTGTCCCAAATAAAAATTATATTAAACCAACATTCCTCTTTGGCGTTACGTTTTGCCGGTTTCGAAGATGCTTTGATGCATTTGGCAAAATTGCAAAACAAAAGCAGAAAAGAACGCGATTTAAAAAAACAAGGCGGCAGCGTTGCTGTCATTAATTCCTACCGTGGAAGAACATGGCATGACATGTATGGCAACAGTGACGAAGACGAAGAGTTATCAAGCAGCGATGACGAAGAATCTCCTGCTGACGTACAAGCCCGGTTCCATTTAGAAGATACCATTGTACGTGTACATTTAGCACCAACAATGAATGCTATTAATCGAACAGCGGTTTGTGGTGCGACAAGTTCATTGGGGAAATGTTTCTTGCAATCAAACAGGTATTTGGGTTATATTTTGCGTTATGAACGTAATTTAAGATCCGTGTACATCTATTATTCGACACAAGCTTGGCTGCGTGATTTAAACAAAAGAAAAAAATGGAGTGATGTCATAGCTGAAAATTTCCAATTGTCCTACGTGGATTTTGTGCGGTTTTGCAATGAATTTAATTTGTATCCTCAACTCTTGACAAACGACATGAATAGCAATACTGGGTTTCAATTGTTGGATGTGTACCTGGGTGCCAAACAAGGCACACGTGCTGACCCAGGACACAATTGTTATTTTTCATTGCACAATCGACCTGGAAATGATCCTTTTCATGGGCATACAAAAACCATGTATTGTGCTAAATGTGGCGCACAAGAATATCATTTCCCATCAAAATTAATAATCAAAATATCCAAGACAGTCGAAGCAACTTTATTGGACAAAGAACAATTGGTAGATCGAAATTTTTGGAAAACACCCTTGGCGACACGCATAAAACATCTGATGACTATGATAGGCGACGACCCAACCGATGCCGAAGTATTTTATGCAACAAGAGAAGCACGCGAACCTTTTGAACAATTGCGAGTCGTATGTCGAAGTTTAGTACATGCAGAAAAAGACGAAACATTAAGAATTGATAAAGAAGCACGAGTCGAACGAGAAAAAAAAGCAAAACAGGAAGAATTGATTGCAAGCATAAAGGAAGAAGAAGAACACAAACGAAAAGCGGAATTAAAAAGAATCAGAGATGCTGAATTGGGTGTAGTTGTTGATCCATGGTCAGACAAGAATGAATCAATGAACAACAAAGACAACGACCTGAACTCGAAAAAATCAAAACGAAAAAAGACTAAACGACGCAAAAAGGACAAGGACAAAGAGATGGATGAAAAAAAAGGAAAAAAAGTAAACCAAGCAGAAGACGCTGCCACCACCACCAACATTGACGGTAGCAACAAAGAACCGAAAGACACCAAAGAAGAAAAAATAGCCGGAGTACCAGCAACAAAGGTTCGTTTAGAAAAATTAAAGAAAAAATTAATTGCCGTGTCAAATGATTTGCAACACAACATATTGGCTGGTTTAGCACGTGCTCGAGAATTAAAAGTTCGCATTCGATCAACTCGTTTGTCTTTTCCAGAATTTACACATTGCTTGGTTTTATGCGCACAGGCAGCATTTGCGCAATTTAGTGATGAACACCATGATTGGGAGGAACCCATGCGTGAATTGTTTCGTCGAATGGATCCCTCTTTTGCAGCAAAATTTGGTCGCAAAATCGAAGTTGAAACGAAAGATCGAGTCAAAACAGATCGTGATCTCAAAACATACATACAAACATTTCACAATCAATTGAAACGATTGTTTATTCATTACGAATATGCTACTAAAAGTTTTAACACTATACCATCGTTGCACAACCAAACGCCAACCGATGAAACATGTTTAAGCCCAAGTGCGTTTTTTTTACTGGTTCAAGACATGCGGTTGTGTAAAGCTGTGTCTCAAGATGGTGTCATGGCTGCGTACGAAGCTGCAACTGCTAAATCACCGGGAAACATGATGACTTCTGACATCTTTGTTGTGGCCATGGAAGCATTGTTGTATCAAGATTTTGTTGAAACAGGACGTGCCGGCAACAATCCTTTGGCTTGGATTGCTCACATTTCAAGAGCAACAACAATGACACCACGCGGTTTAGTCATACGTAAGGGTGTTGCTAAACTTGCTACGTTGTTTGGTTTGTATGGACCAACATCTAGAACCACAACCATAAAACCGGGTGCGTTTGCTCAAGTATTTCAACATGCCAAACAAAACAAGAAAAGAACAAAAGCAGAACTGGAATCGGTTGCTAAATTATCGGTTTGTTACAACAAAGCTGCACTTGCATTGATTGACGACGACGATGAACGTGTCTACGAAGCAACGGATCGTTTGAAGCACGTTGTTGCTTCGTTACGGAGTGTCAAATCGTATTGGAAAATACTTCAAACCAGGCATTCCAAAAAAGGTGCTATAAATGCGGTTGCAAATGTGAACAAAAAAAACGAACAAGTGGCGGCCACCGACGCAGAAGCTGTTCACACATCAACACAACCAAACCTTACCCTACCAACACCCAACACACCTACAGCAGCACCACTGTATGGCCAAGTTTCAAAAACCATTGCTCGAATGCACAATGCACAAAATTCTATACTGACGAGAAAAACAAATTATTACGCCTCGATGCCTGACCCATTGAATTATGGGAATACCAGCAGCACTGGTAAAAACGACATGAAAGAAGACCAACACAGGTTGTTGTCGACCAATTCCAACCTGTTCAAACTGACTCAAGTTCAGTCAACGATGGATAAACATTTGTTTGATGAATTATCACCTAAAAAACCCAAACGTCCCTCAAAATTTCGCACCACAGCATCCGATTCATATTTATCAAGCATTCGACGCAATGTGGAACGGCAACAAAAGACAAGACTTTCAAATTCAGTAAAAGTTCGAAAAACAACGTCCATGGTTCGAAAAATTGCGCAACAAACTCGTCTTGCGTCACAACATCTTGCGCAAGACGAACACCAAGAAGTTGACGTGGTTGGCCATATTTTGGCTTGTGTAAAACGTGGTTTAACATTAAAATCACAAAAAGATTTTGGCAACGCAAAAACTGAATTTCACAAAGCATTGGAACATGTCGATCGAATGGTACGAGAAACAAAAAAAGGACATGTCAAAAGCACTGCTAAACTAAACAAAAGTACACCAAACCTAAGTACACCAAACCTTTTAGACAACAACATGGAAGAAGACGGCGAAGAAACCGGTTCCAAACGACAAAACCAATTGATGGTAGTCATTTTATCCGCATTGTGCCAAACATCGGCAGCTTGCAAAAACAGCGACCAAGCACTCGCATACGGCAACCGAGCACTTCGTATTTGTCGTGCCATGGCAGATCTCAAATCTACCATTTCTGTATTGGGTACCATGGGTAATTGTCATGCTTCCATGAATAACATTGCAGAAGCAGTGCAAGTGCACAAAGAACAAATGCATGTAGCACACCGCAGTGGCAATCAAATGAATGAAATACCCTGTTATGCTGATTTGGCCCGATCCTATGCCCTTGTACAGGATTATGACCAAGCCATACGCCAATCAACACATCGATTGCAACTGGCCAAAAAATCAAACCATCAATTTGAAATTGCTTTGGCATTGAATGATTTGGGCAAACTTCAATTGAAATGTGGTTCATTCAAACGTGGGTTGAAAAATTTAGTACAATGTGTACATTTACACAAAAGTGATTCCGTGCACCAAGCTGCGGCTGCCATTGAAATTGGTCACGTGTATTGCCGAACGTATGGTGAACACGACAAAGCGTTGCATTATTATACGTTTGGTTTAAAATCGGCTAAAAAATGCCATGATTCTAAATCCGCGCAAGCAGAAGCATTGGGAGGTATTGCGGAATGTAAAATGGGGTTGGCTGCAATTTTGGCACGTCAAACGAGAAACGGGTACGCGGACCCTGTTGTGGTTCAATTGAGACAAGAAGCCACCGTTCGATTTGCTGAAAAAAAAGAATTGAGTTTGGTTTTAGGACAATTGGACAAAGCTTGCCAAACAGATTTGCAATTAGGTTTGTTGTGGCAGTCAACGGGTGAAAATGAAAAAGCATTGGATGCATTTAGCAATTCTGTGGTTTTGGCTGAAAAACTGGGGTCAAAAGAAATCTTGTTGGATACGTTGGTTGAATATGGGCAACATTGTTTAAAAACATTGCACAACGGTGGCAACAAGGGTCACGCACAATTGCAACGTGCTGTGCAGTACGCCAAAGAATTGCACCGACCAGATGTTTTATGTGAAGTGTTGCAAATTCTTGGCCGTGATTGTTTTGCCCATGGTAACCACGAAACAGCTTTGAAACAAGCCAAAGAAGCAGCATTGATCGCTTCCCACAACAACGATTCTGCTCGTTTGAGTGGTGCCATGTGTCTCCAAGGCATGTGCCATTTGCACTACCAAGAATATGGGGCAGCCGTCATGTGTTTTAAAAAACAATTGCGGGCTACCATTGACACGGGCGACCGGGTTGGTCAAACCCAAGCACTGGATGGGTTGACAGAATGTTACACACGCAGCGACGAATGTGAAAAAGCCGCGGAAGTGTCGGAACAATGCATCGCCTTGATGAAATCCATGGAAGATGTTGCTGGTGAAATAGTCATGTGTTTTAAACATGGCATGATTTTGTACCGATTGAAATTTTACAAAGATGCGGTTGTGAATTACAAAAGAATTATAGCATTGGCGGAACGAACGGCGGACGTGGAGGCGGGTCAGAACGCGAGTTTATGTTTGACGCGCGTCATGGGGTTGTTGTGATAAACTAGACTACCGTACTGTATGATCACCCGTACCCGTAGTTTATTCTAGCTACAAAAAACCCTGAACCCCCTCCCGACGCCGACACCGCCCCCTCGACGCTATAAAAATTGTGCGGACCAAATGG
>Ga0115007_10001604_pt1 | contig 14388 bp, 10 predicted proteins | sample ArcOceMetagenome_2_FD_87166 | JGI IMG/M metagenome (GOLD analysis project Ga0115007, IMG submission 87166) | Marine eukaryotic phytoplankton communities from Arctic Ocean - Arctic Ocean ARC135M Metagenome | ecosystem: Environmental > Aquatic > Marine > Oceanic | place: Arctic Ocean | collected... | reverse complement strand
ATATATATATATATATGTGCGTGTGTGTGTGTGTGTGTGAACAGGCTAGGCGAGGTTACGAGGTTCCTGCCAAATCGATCGAATGCAAACACTATCTCTCAAACACGTATTTCTTGTTGTGCTCTATGCTGTCGTGTGCTGCTTACCATAGGGTATGGTACTGGTGGTACATTTCATGGTGCGGGAAAGTACATCAAGAGCAAAAGTCCATCGACGAAGATTATATTAGCTGAACCGGGTTCAGCTGCTCTTATTGATAGTGGGATCAAAACGAAACGAAAAGATGATGGAAGTTCGTTAGATTCTCATCCAGCATTTAAAGGTCATCCAATTCAAGGTTGGACACCTGATTTCATTGCACTCGTGTTAGAAAAGGGATTGAATCTTGGTTTGATGGACGAGCGTATTTCGGTTCCCGATGATGGTGGTACCAAAATCTCTATAGAATTGGCTCGTACCGAGGGAATCTTAACCGGAATTTCCGGTGGTGCAACAGTTTGGGCCGCGATCGAAACTGCAAGAAAAGCTCCGACCGGAAGTGTCATCGTTTGTATGCTTCCTGATACTGGTGAGCGTTATTTATCAACCCCTCTATTCGCTTCGATCGAGGCAGGCATGAATAAAGAAGAAAAGGAAATCGCCGAATCGACGCCGTCCAATTTGTTCCATTGAAAGCTTTCAAAGGAAAAATGTATTCAAAAAAGAGAATAAAAAAGTGCAAATCATCAGCCCCGTTATAAATACACTAAATAAGTAATACAATAAACAAGATATATGCGCTCAAGGGTAGGCAAGGAAAAACATGTTCCCCAAGCTGACTGCGGGTAAATAAATAAATAGAAAGGAAGGCTCAAAATCTAGTAGAACAACAACATCAAATAAGAAATAATGTTGGTAACTAGCAGTCTAAACTGATGCGCTACTATATGTACTTTTTTGTCTAGTCGTTTTCATCATTACCAGTGCCACCACAGGAAACGATCATCTAAGAAGATAGTCGGAGTCAGTCTATCAAAATTTGTTAACTAGTTGATTTATCTTGACGATTGAAGTCAGCACCGGTACCGCTACGAAATGTATTGATATCTTCAGTAAATTCTTAGTATCCAGTTTTCCAACTTTCACTAGTTATCGTGATCATATTGGCTTTATGTGACGGTCATGTCATATTGTACAATCTAGTTTTTCTATGGGCCTCCATATTTCTCGCTATCGCCTGGCATCCCAAACTTACTTCCGTCCATTACCTCCATTGCACCTATCAAGTCACCGAAAGAAGGTAGTCCCGTCGCACGACGAAGTATTTTTCCCTGAAAAAAACAAACAAAAGAAATATAAAGATTGAAAGTTAAAGATAACGATTAGGTGACGCCAGGAAGAAAAGACAACATCCAAGATTCCCCCATACATACGAAAGAAAGTATAGAATAATAATCCCCGTAGGATGGAAAACTTACATTTTTTTTGACAGTCAAAGTGATCCCCTTTTCTAAAACATCATATCCTTGTGTCGCAGCAGTTTCGATTTCTGATTTCAGATATTCGCTCCATTGATTCGATCCCGTCGGAAAAGAAATGACAGAATCGGCTTTGCTAATGTCAAAATTGCGATCAGTTTCTGGGTCAGCTTCTACTCCATTTTTCCAGAAGGAACGAGTATCACCTACGACGACCTTTTGATTTTTCTTCCCACCATTAGAAGGTAAATTCTCCAGTAGGACGGGAACAACAACCAAATCAATTTCGAGTAATTTCTCTGGGATTATATTAGTATCTTTCAATTGATCTGACGTCATCGATCTAGCTAACGAAGAAATATACTCTTTTCCTCCTGCTGCTATTAGAACTCGACTTTGACGTCTGTAGCTCTTCATCTCCAAACGTTTACTACCACCCTCTTGTGGTGCTGCTGGTTCGACGATCAAACTTGCTAGTTTACCACCACGAGCTAGCTTATCAAGATTCGCTTGACCAAGTTTGTAATCACGATATACGAGTACACCACAGATAATAGCAGCACCCAAGTTAATAACATCAGACGTAAGTACCTCATCAAGCGGTTGAGCATCTGCGAAGCCTCCAGCCAATGTCTTGGCCGTATTCAATGCTGAAAAATACAATGCGATCATAGCCGATCCGAATGATGCAGTAAAGAACGCTAGTCGAACTTTACGGAAGGGCGAGTCAATCTCCTCTCGAAGTCGTTGCTTGAGTGTATATCCTCCTTGTGGCTGACTGAGATTAAGTTCTGTAGATTCGTTTTGCTTTTGTTCCTGATCGGATGTAGGTTCGGCACAAAGACGAACAACCCCTTCATAACAATTGCGGGTCGTTGTTGTCGCACAACTCTGTGGAGAAACGAAAGCAGACGCCGTCGAACATATTGACAGGAATAAGAAGAAGACACGAAAAATCTGCATTCTTTAGTTTCGAATTTATATATAAGTATGATAATGAGACGAATGTATTCAGAATGCTTTTGTGTGCTGCTAATAATAGTAATATCTCTTCATTTTTATTTTCATATCTTCATTCTCACGGAATTTCTTAATCGTTGCCGATTATCGATTTCTTCTGTGACTCCGTGCTGGTTTACGTGTTATTTTTGTGTGTTGACTGACTCACATTCCACTCGTGATTAATGCAGTCTACATGTTCAATGTAGTTGTTGGGAGATAATAAATAATATTGCAATTAAGATTATAGTTTGTTTACTTCTTATTATATATACAACAGGAGACAATACGAAAAATCGTTAGGTAGGCAATAAAACTAATTCTACAGGTATTTATTTTGGTCAATACAAGAGACAAACTATTTAGAAATAAAAGAGTTAAAAAATATAAGAAGTACTAGTATTGCATTAATTAAAAATTGAATTCGGTTTTGTTTTTTCCTGCCCTTCTACTAAACTACAGCTGCTCGATGGGTGTTAATAGCAGCATAATATTCAAGTTCATCGTCGACGTCCTCATCGCTCGCCTCTATTGTACTATCATCATCGTCGACGACGACAGCTTTGACTTTTTCTTCTTCTTTTGTATCATTCTTTACAAACTTCTTCTGTTTCTCAGCTAGTTCAGCTAAGTCAGATTTTAAGTAATCAACCATTTCAAACAACGGGGCACGAATGTTGGCCGATTCTGCAGCATCCTCATCAATTTCACCCTTTTTACATAGGCCCTCAAACTGTTTCACAAGGTTCTTTGCAAGAGTTCTTGTGTAGAAGTTTGGAATGATGTTTGTATAATCACCTTGATCAATAATACCCGAATCCACCTGCTTCTTTACGTCGGTCAACATATCTGACGCAAGCTGGCTTGCTCGGGTGGTACCCTCAACAGTACCATCTAGACACGCAGCAAATACAGTGTTGTAGGTAATAACATTAGGTTGGACCAATCTGGATTTCATCCGATTGATCCATTCGACAGCGATGCCTGACTGCTTCGGATCCGCTACGCAAGCTGCAATTGCTGTCGTGTATGTAACTACGGAAGGTTCGACTCCAGCTTTAAGCATGCCGATGATAATTCCCTCACACCCAATAGTATTTCCTTGTTTTGCAAGTCGTTTTAATGCAATGTTGAATGTGATCAAGTTACCTTCCGTTTCATGAGTCTCTTTCATGAGATCTAATACCTGAATGGTCAACTCTTCTTCGCCACAAACTTCGCACGCATTCACAACCGTATTGAACACTCTCAATGGTGGCTTATCGGCCCGTCCCTGTTTATACAAAGAAATCTGAATAGAACAAGAAAAGAAACAATGAGTTTACGCGTTTTTTTTGTAACTATAATTAAATATTTAAAACCACAAAATCATGTACGGATGGATTGAAGCGACGAACTTACCCAGTCCAAGAGAATAGATGTAGCTTTACGACTTTTTTCTAATTTAGCACAGCAGACAACGACATTCCTCCACACGCTCGGTGATGGTGTTAATCCTCTTTCTAACATTAATTCCAATAGTTTTACTGCTAATTTCCAGCCATCGCTTTCAACAGCTTTCAAAACAGCCCGACGATGGATGATTGTACATGCACGTTGGGATGCTGGGGATAGATTAGCAACAAGAGTATCACCTCTATCTGGTTCACAACCTTCAGCTTTGCTGGCTGCAGTTAAAAATCGAAGACCCAAACCGATATTGCCAATTTTCTCGGCAGCGATCACTCCAGCTGCAAGAATACCTCTACCATCCACGGTCGATGCAATATTATCAAGTTCATATCCAGTTGCCTTTACGTAAGCCAATCCTGTCATAAGTTTTTCTGGTTCGTTCGCACCTTCAACACAAGCGGATGCTACATCTGCAAATACTCTCAGAGATGGTGTATCCGACTTCTCAACTACAATTTCACGAAGTATTCGTAATGCGTGATCAATCGACCCTTCATTTGCTAGTGTAGTAATAAGTCTTTCGTATGTCTCAACAAAGATAGTGGTAGGAGATTCTTCCGATAGTTCAACCGCCGTTAACATAGCCAGTGCCGTATCGATTCCACCGAATCCTTCGTGGGGGGTACCATCCTGTTCGAAACCAAGTGCTTCCTTAATACAAGTATTTGCTATTTCTGCAGGAACGGTATATCCAGCATGTACCATCTCTTCCATCGCTCTTCGTGCTGGTTCTGCTGCCCGAGCTCCGTGAAGTCTACATTGCATGTACGCTTTTAATATCTCTGTAAAAACTTCTTCTGGGATTGTTCGTGGATTTTCAGAATCAGTACCGAATTTCTTGATAAGTTGTTTAAATTTTCTTGCAGCACGCTTCCAGTGCACCTTTTCCGTAAGTGATAAAATTTCTTTAACCAAGATATTGAAATCAAAATCCGGATCTGAGTTATCTTGAAAAGAAATTCCATTATTTTTAAACGCCTTAATAATATGTCACGAAGAAGAAATTATGTGTTAGAAGAAAAAAGCCACATACCGTACATAATTCATTTTTGTAGTATTCATTATTGCGAATCAATCTCTTTCGATGTGACGTCGTTCGACGATTCCGTAAAGGAAGAAAATAGATTTGGCAAAAAAAGATGTTGGTTTCAACTTACATTATTCAACGCATCTTCACCAATCACACGTATTTCTTTTCCACTATCCTTGCTCTGTTCATTTTCTTCTTCCGATCCATCGGTAGCAAGTTGACGAAGCCGTGTTCGCATACTTGTGAATGTACCACTCGTATCGAGATCTCTAAGTTCCAATTCTCTTTGGACTTCTCGAAAACGAAGTTTCGAAACAAGATCTTTGGTTAGGCCGATCAATTCAGAATTCTTCTTATTATTATCATTTTTTGTATCTATATCCTCGTCAACTTCTGTGCTCATTCTGGTTACAACAACTGCCGACGAGGATGACCTTCTATTAGTAACAACTACTCGCTGCTTCCCTTGAAAAGATACCCCATCATTAGGATTGAATGCCAAACCTGAATCGACTGCTAACAATACCAAGACGACAGCAATAGCTTTAGGATCAAACCTCATATCTTTATTATTTTCGTTTCTTTTTTTTAATTGTTCTTTCTATTCTCTCTCTCTCTCTTTCTTTGTGCGCTGCTGCGTCGTTGCTTTGTAATGTGTTCAGCGTGGGAGGGGATATCTTTATATTTTTCGTTCAGGACTGTGTTTCTGATGATGATTTTCTTAAGTCAGCGTTACAATAATAGTGACTACATCTACCGGTAATAAGAAAAGATGTAGGCCTGATGATCGCAGCTGAGTGACGGAAAATAATAGCATCAGCAACTAGAAACGTTCGATCAATCAACAGCTGTGGAAACAGAATCACTTTGGAGATTTTTGTGGCGTCGTTTTTCTGTTTAAATTAAAAAAATACTCATTCGCATCTTTTACACGTCATTAATACACGCGAGTGTGACGTCAGTCGTGGGATTGTAAAAAGAAAAGAAAGACTATTCAAGTACTACGTTTTTTTGTCTACAGTGTATCAAGTAGTACAGCAAACTAAAATTAGTGTATGATAAAAAGAGATTCTTCATCTACTGTACATGGAAGAAGAATAATGCCTGTAAAAGTGCATGGAACTCAAAAATGCAATTGAGTTTCAATGCATGCAAGTACACGATTTTCCTATGTCAAAAAGTAAGATTTCATTCCATCAATCATCATCACCTACACACTACACACATCATCTCTTTGATATGATCCAGTCATATGTAACTTGTGACTTACTGGAACTGTTACCACAAAGCACAAACTATAGTGGAAGAGTGCAGACATACTATTTTGTATGTTGATTATCCCACATCATACAGTAGGCAAGATGCATGCGTAAAACTTGCAGCATTGTATCTCTAGCCTATTGCAAACTACAATTATAGGAAATAATTAGATAGAACTAGTAAATATTAGTTAATTTCGCTAAAATAATAATGCTCTCCTTAGGAAAAAAAAACCAGCAGATTGATTCAACGACGCTCACGATCGATGAAGTAGCCCACCTATAAATCATTATCAATTTCGGAAGGCTTCAGCATACCCGGAACAGAACTTCGTTCAGTCATCCTAGCCTGTTCCCGTTGTACTCTTTCTCTTTCGTGTTCTTCTGAAAAGAGCGCGGTATTGTCTTCTGCGTTGAATTCTTTCAATTCAATAAGAAAGTCTCTTAGGTGTATTTTGAATGGAGACAACTCCATCTTGATATTGAACATACCATCGACGAATTTTGATACTTGCGTCTTAGATAGATTGGGGAAACTAGTGACTAATAAGTTGCTGATGTATTCGCGCAAGTAGGCAGGATTAGTCTGTCCCGGTGGTTGCGTCGATGGATCGAATAGCGGTACAGTGACCTGGTTTTGTTGGACCAAATGGAACATCATTCGGAGCAAGGTAGCGTGCATTTTAAACCCTGATTTGTGAAATCTATCCGTCATCACAGCAAAGACATCTTGGATAAGTGCAAGAAGATATAGCTGATAGAAAGCCTGTGCAACATTTGGAGTTTTGCCAACGTATTGCAAAAGTCCGTGTAAAATATCCAGACCCTGTTATTTTATTACAAGAAAAAGAGAAGAAAGAAGAATCAAAATAATAATAAGCGAAACGAATCATACGTCATACAAGTACAGTCAATCAAATATTCCTATTTGCAAAAAAATAATAAACGAAGAACTTACCGTATCAGCTATGTTTCTTTCTTTGTGCTTCATGGCCCATACAACGGCATGTACAACAAGCTTTTGGTGCTCCGGAGGAATATTGAAGAGTGCAGGAAAACAATGCTCGTTAATCGCTTTGAGGAATTCAAAGAAACGGATTCGGTGCTCGGGATAATCTTCAAAGTTCTTCGTTATCATTTCCAGTGTACATTCAAACACAGCTTCCATGATTCTTGGTACTTCATCAACAACGTTGGATTTCAGTTTTTCGATAACAACGGTGAAAAGAACGAGAACTTCCGGATCTCGTGCTCCTGCTATGTTCCGTTTGTAGTCCCCTAGGATTGGATCTAAGACAGGTGGAATGAAACCCTGTGCTACGGTCATAGGATCAGCTTCCGGTGGTCCGCTCTTGTCAATAAATGTAGTAAGCAAGCGTAGTACTTCTTTCTTCGCACTTCGCATAGTTCGTACTAGACTCATTTGGGTCGCAATTGCACCCTGCTGGGCCACTGCACCTGATATTCGTTCGGAATAAACTCGATACACATTGAGCATATCCATAAAGAATGTTTGCAGTTGAAAAGTGAATAATCCCCCAACACTCCTGCAAAGTCGATTGTTAGTCTTTAAAATCTTGATGATTTCCTTTATGGTAGCAGGATCTACAAGGTTTTCGACACTGATTTTAGCTTGATCCATAATGACCTCCCATGTCCGATTAGGCATTTCCATAAGCTTCCCTTGAAGAAGTTGTCTATCGATTGCAACATTAGGGCCCCTGTCATTTAGCATACAACCCGCTGCTTCGTAAAAAGCTTGAACTTGATGAGGTTCTAAGTCGCTGATAATAGATGGCAAGGACTCAACCAATTCGCCTATAAATGGAATCTGTTCATCCTGCTGAAGAGTAACAAATTTACGTTTGCATTTAGTTGCAATTTTAAGAAAAGTATCACATGCCATATCCTGAACACCGGGGTGCGATTCGTGCATGAATTCAAACAGTTTATTGACAACAGTTTTTAAGAATTTCCAGTGCGCTCTCAAAAATCGAGGATACTGTCCTACCACATACATGATGTTACTTGCGACCACCGCTTTGTTATCCTTTCCTCTTTTTTGTTCACACAGCCCTAACAAATCCTTGATGACAGTGACTAGAAACCTCTTCTCTTCGTCTTCTGACATAGCCCCAGAAATGCTACCGATTGCCCAACAGAGTGTATTTAGAACATTCCAATCGAAGTTATTTTCTACTCTGACTTGATCTGAAAGTTTCGAAAGCATTATAGACTCAGTATCCTCACAGTTGAGATGCGTCAAGTACACAAGAGTATCACGCATAGTTTTGTACTGAGCAATAACATCAGTGTCTTTGGTGGTTTCCCGTACAATATCTCCATTCTCATCTTCCACAATCAACACTTCCTCCGGTTTCGCCATATTTGCAATCATGACCTGTCGTACCCCAGTCAAAACAGGACTATACACAAATTTGCGCGATGATCTACTCATCGAACTGGTTGAGTTACCATTCAAATTCAAAACGCGACTGGTAGCAGATCCATCATTGTAAAAGGATGCTTGGGAGTTGTCAGCTTTGTACAGGTCCTCTGCTAACATGTGCCACGCTTCAAGACAGATTCGAAAGATTTCCGTGTCCTGTACCTCAGAGACACGCACCAAATAAAACATTCCAGATAAGAGTGCTTGTTCGGATTCCGGTGTTTCTAGCACCTTAAGATGTGCCTTGAAGAAACCACTCAAAAACAAGGCAAGTTTTTGAATGAAAAAACAATCCTCCTCACTGCCATCTCTGTATGGTTGCCGAAGATCCATTTCCGGAGCAAAGACATCCCGTAATTTTAGTAAGAAGGTAGTAAAAAGTTGTCGAAATAGAGGATCGTATTGTGGCTCTAGGTCCTGTAGGGTACCAATTTCCGTTAGACAATCGAGAGCATTATTTCGAAAAACCGGTTCCGGGAAGAATTTATCTAATAACACTTGAATCAGATTGGTTTGGAAGATAAATCCGAGGGGGATCCAAGTTAGGAATCGTTGTAACGTCTTCAATGTTACTCGTAATAAGCTCGGTCTTTGACTGTGCTCTAGAACAAATTGACACAGCTGAAAGATCTGTGAAAATTCTCCGTTCAGTGATTCTTTCATTCTCTTGACCTTTTCTGTGACCATTTGATCCCTTGAAAAATCAAAAACTTCTTCACTTAGTAGCTTCAAAATCTGCATATTGTTTTCGCAAAGAATTTCGGATGTCTTCGACGATCCAACAAGATCACTAATAAAGGACGGCCAATTTTGTGGCCATTCTTGTTTGAGAATTTCTACCAATGTAAGATTAAGTTTCCCGATAAAGACCCTTTCTTGAACCATAATAGCTTCATCTGACGACATTTTGATGACTTTTCCAACAACAAAGTTTTTTATTCCCTCCTTTTGATCTGCTGGTATTATCTTCCATCTTTGTGAAAGTTGATAGCAAAAGATAAAAAAGATAAAAAGCAAGAGGTAACGTTGTTAGGGGACGGGACGGGACGTGAGGAAAGGATATGTATTATGTGTACTAAATTATCCTACCAACCACCACACAGCGTATATAGAGAAAAGTTAAAGCTTTGCTATTGTTTTGTATTTTACGTATTACGTACCTTGTTTTGATTGCATCATCCAGTACTTGAAGACCAAAGAATCTTGAATTTGGATTCTGAGATTGTTCAATAATACTATCAGCCATTCGCCATAGTTCCGGTGCTTCCTGTAGTTGCATTAAGGCTTTGTTTGCCTGTGCTCGATGGGGGGAAACTGGATCATACGCTGCCCCCACAATTTGATCCAACAATGTAATATCAAAATTATCACCACTAATAAGTTGTTGTGCTATCGCCTGTAAATCAGGTGAAGTAGCAGCAGAACCATTTGTAGCCATCTTGTTCGATTAAAAAAGGGGGAGTATGGTATAATAAAACTAATGAACAAATGCCAAAACCTGACTTTTGGTTACGGTTTCGCTACCGTACTTGAGGTAGAAAACTGTTGTTTTTTATGACTACTAATCTGATGATGATTAGGAAAAAAAAGATCAAATAAAACAATTCGAATTGAAACAGACAGGAACGACCAATCTTTGGTGAATGCTTCGATTGACGATATGCTGGTATTTGTTTAGGATCTCAAGTCCTTCTGAAAATGCGTTTTGCCAATAACAACGATGATGATGTGTGTTGAAATGGACTGGATGTTGATGACCGAAAAAGCAAATGAAACTTGATTTATTACGCGTTATCACGTTAATAAAATTAAGCTCTTACGAGACAACACCGCTCAATTTCAATGGCTAGTTAAATATATTACAAAGTCAGAATTTACAAAAAATTCTGTCACGAGTGCTCCGCTCATATTTATAAAGTCGCGCGAGTCCTTCGCCGCGCACCCCCTTGTAACAAAGGTTGCTTACTACTAAAACATAACATTTTAATTAGTTATCATACAGTAGCTATGTCAATCAAAAGTGTTCTACAACTACATTGTACTCAATCAATAGGATCGATATAGCTACAAGTCATAGCTTCAGCTTTATACTGACTCTTTATCACAAATACACTCCTCATGCACTAACTAGCACTTTACAATTCTGGAAACAAATTTGTCCATCACCTTTACTTTGGCAATGTAAGAAGAAAGAGAAAGAAAGGTTCATCAACTTTTGGTTGGTCTTTTTGACTGCGCCGCTGACTGGGGGGAGGGGGGGTGCAGTGAGTACCTATCTAGAATCATGAGAAATAGTTGGGTAAAAGGGCATGAGATAAACTGTTAAGTACAATGATTAATGTACTAGCACTCCTTATTAACTTGTTAAATGATGTCTAGATGCTCTTGCATTAATAGGATAGTTTAGTTAGATCACAATTTAGTTATCAACTAACTAACTAACTAACTATCAATCTACTATATTTTCTATTGTATTACTAAATATTAGTGTGTAGATCTCTAGTAGGATACAGCCTGATTTTAAAATTGGCTATAAAATAAATCTATATTGATACAGCAGCCCCGATAATATTCCTTGGGGAATGCTTTTGAATTTTATCCTTTATCATTTACAACTCCTAAGAACCACATGAATGGAATCCTTTTACAATGCCTCTAATGGGATTTTAATTTTGTTTTTGCTACTACTCAAAGCCAATGTATATATCTACCGAATATGCAAAGTAAGATTATCTTATATCTATTTCTACATCGACATCGACATCTTTGACATAGTTTGTTAGAATAAGGAATTGCGAATTTATCATCCAATCACGGGATCCCAGATCTGGTATTAGAATATGGTAGATAGTAAATACAATATGTGAGGGACGAACATAAAACATCAGTTGACGACAAGCAATTATTATTATGAAACTCGTTAGGGAAAATATGGAAATACTACTTACCCATAAATTTGCTAACCATTTGTTGCCCTTGAGTACTTTATTTCCTCCGTGCTGTGACAAGTCATCGAAATTTCCGTCTTCTAACATATTATAAAAAAGAACGGCTGTCCCTGCTTTAGGCTTAATTTCGAGTCCCTCTGCATTGTAATTGTTGACTGCTCGAGGAAATCGTGTTTCTCCTCCTTCTTCCACATCGTTAAGGTAGATCAGTAGAGTTGCAAACCTCGATGGCTGGTAACGATCATTGATCGAAGGCGATACAAAGTCATGATGGGGTGTGTATTCCTCGCCCTTTTTATAACGTACAACTTGCAATGATTCAGCGATCGAATGGTAATGCGCGCCGCTAGACTCGTGAAAGTTTTGGAAAAGATTTGAATCAATGTTAGATAGTTTCGCAGCTTTCTGGTAAATCTTTTTTGTGAGAGAGTTGGTATCTCCAGATAGCCATGCGTTCGTAGAGCTACGAGTCGAATTGTCTCTATTCTGCCTTGCGAGTGAGCTTGAATGTAAGGTTGATTGTTCTAACCCTTGCTCTAAACCAAGCCGAATTACCTCCTTACATTCGTCTGATGGGAAAGAAGAAAACAATGGATACAATACAGTAGTTATGACGGAGCCGCAAACATTAGACAAAAGTAAAGGGAAAAATCACTTGTAAATTCTTGTCTTAGAAGAAAGTAAAACGTAATAACGTACCAGGTGAAAGAAAATCATCGATTCTAAATACTTTCGGCACTACAGATGCAACTGTAAGAGTCATATCCCCCACGTGATGTTCTTGACCAATGTACGAAGCTGGGTGCATATATTGCATGGGAAATCGTCTAGGGAATTGTGCAAGCCATGTCCGTTTACTAACAACTGTATAATCTCTAGAAAAAGCTTGATTAACTAACTGTCTCTGGTACATTCCGTACATCTTGGGATCTTTAATTTGAAGCTCTTCCATCATTTCCATCGAATGCTTCGGTTCATAAAATACCAGAGCAGTATCAGGTGTCAAAAGCCAACGTTGGAGTATCATGGACGGGTCGTATATCGGCGTTATGTGAAATCCGTGTCCGGGCATGGTGGCAGTACCAATCGATTCCATCGGAGGTATTTCTCCAACAAGCTTCCTTGAATTTTCATTTCCTCCTTTTCCATCCCAATACAAAAGGACGGGCTTGTTATTTAAATTAACGAACTTCGTAGCAAATCCAGTAAATGTCAATGGAGGTTGCTGTAACTTTCTTTGCCTTTCCTTGGAAGATATCGCCGGTGAGTTTGAGGAGTCGATACTAGAGCTGCTGCTGCTGCTCTTTTTGGGGTTGGTTAGTTCAGGATACATGTCTTCCAGCGTAGGTTCTTTGTAAAAATGAGTCACCCCCTTGAACTTTACTACGTTATCAGCTTTTTTTTTATGTTGTTGAAACAAACATTGAAATTCTGCATGTCCCTTCAAAAGGATGTTGTGTCTTCCATTGCTCTTGATTGGTACGATATTATTATTATCGGTTTCTGCGTATGTATCATCTTCTATCTGGTCAGCTACATAAAACGCCTGAAGTGATTCAAATTGATCGCGGGGAATATAAAAATCCATTGGATGTAGCCTATCAATTTTTACAAATGACTGAATATCTTGTAGGCAGAAGCTGATATTGGCCGTCCTTGAAATACCCTTTAAGTGGTCATGTTTATCTATCATCATATTATTCGCGATTGACAGTGGTGATCCTACTGCGGAACCAACAACTGAGGTTCGGTTATAGAAATGTGCTCCTACAGATGCGAAAAGGGCTACGAGAATTGCAAAGATGTGTTGCCTCCAAAAAGGACAATCGTCATTTTCATCGATCTCATCATCATCACCATCATCATCATCATCATCGTCGTCGTCGTCGTCGTAGTCGTCATCATCATCATCATCATCATATAATTCTTCTTCTTTATCTTCGTAATCGGAATCATCTGAATCATCATAAGAAAACGTCTTCGTTGGTTCAGGTTCTTCCATCTCGCTAACGCCGCTGTTGGATTCCTTCTCATCCGAATGGATCATAATTGATGCTATCAGTAGGAAGTCTAACTCCTTGTATTACAAAATATGTTCGAAAGGTATGATAGAGCTGGCGGAGGAGGTGTGTTTGTACCTACTGTATCCGATTGTCTGTGTGTAAAGAAAAATACGTATCCGTACAAAATCGCGTGCAGGTTCGATGGAGATTTTGAAATTTGAAACTTATACGGGACTGGATTTGATAATAATTGTTATTTTTAAACAGTATCTCTTGTATCTCTACAGTATGAAGTATAAATATTGCCATATCTTAATTTACGGCATACAAGACCCTAGCTTTTAGCTGGGCCATCTGTAATCTACCATTCGATTCATTCTAATCAAAAGCGTCGTATTGTGATTTATTGTATTGTAATTTATTGTATTGTATTGTATTGTATTATTGTATCGTACTTATTATATTGTATTATTGTATCGGATCATGATTTGATCGTATGCTAACATACGACTTGATGTGACTAACATTGCTCGTCCGGTAGATGGTATACAACCTCTATAAAACATTTTCAATCCATGATTTGTATACATTGTTTGAATTTGTTGTCGAAGAAAATTAAAATTGCTAATATTGCGATTGATATTGCCATTGACATTGCTAATACTCCCACTTTGTATGATTGTTTTTATTACATCGAATGGGTATGTAATTATCCAAGCCAATGCACCGGTGAAAGCACTTGTTCCCGTTACAAATACAATATGATTGAAATTATTACTGTTGTTGTTGTT
>Ga0115007_10001602_pt1 | contig 14414 bp, 10 predicted proteins | sample ArcOceMetagenome_2_FD_87166 | JGI IMG/M metagenome (GOLD analysis project Ga0115007, IMG submission 87166) | Marine eukaryotic phytoplankton communities from Arctic Ocean - Arctic Ocean ARC135M Metagenome | ecosystem: Environmental > Aquatic > Marine > Oceanic | place: Arctic Ocean | collected... | reverse complement strand
TAATAAAATCACTGTTTTTAACAGTTCATGAACCGTAATTACAGAAATATGCAACACTAAATGTTAGTGATTTTTTTTTCCGTTTCATGAACCGTAAAAAACCCCAGATCAGCTGTTTCCGGTTCATCTATGTTTTTATCTGTTCATGAAACGGAAATTTCCCAAAACATCTCACTTCAACCGGAATATTCTAATCGTAACAGTTATATATTTATTTTTAACAAATCGGCTTAAATAATTTTGCATTTCCGTTTTTTCCGTTTCATGCATGAACCGTAAAAAATGAGTGAGTATCTCCGGTTCATGAAACGGAAAAAATAGCAAGTACGTCATTTACGGACGCCTCAATCAGATTGATGGGGATAGATACCACACTTGAATGAATCGAAGAAACGCGATAACGTCACGCTAAGACTAACGTTACTACGAGCAAGCTATTATCGTAGGGTGCATGTTTCGAGGTTACATTCTATATTGTACTTTGAAGCATTTGACTCATACTCTGTACAAACATCCTTCTCTCAACATCATAAAAGAAATATTGGACCAAAACAAACACTTACAATTCATAACCAAATGACATCACAATGAGCAGCAGTGACGAATTAACCGCACCTACTACTTCGGCCGACGACGATGTAGTAGGCGAAGAGAATGATGCAAGTCTGTCGGATATGAAAAAAATGATGGATACCACGATCTCAGTAGATGGTAGCGGAAAGAAAAAATCATATTGGGCAGGTACGGACGTTGCGTGCGTATTGTTTGAAGAGTAGATATAATATGATAACCCAAAATATAAATGCATTCTCCCAATACTTTCAAAAACGTACTTATTATTTTTATATTTTGCTTTATAATGATGAATAATAAAAAACGAAATGGACACATACATACAGTCACTATGGATACTTTTGGTATGGCGCACGGCAAGGAGGGAAAAAATGATCTTTGGTTAGAATGCGTCGAACAAGGTGTACCAATGTTAAGACAATATCTTTTTGAAAAGGACAAACAGTTATTAATCGAACAACAAAAAACTCAAAAGAAGGGTACTAAAAATCCTCCTCCTATTCTGTTCTCGTCTTGGATGGATTTAGTCCCACTCGACGAATTTCATGTCACACAAGGTCAATTTTTGAAGGCATTTCTTAAATGGTCGATTAAGGATAAAGAAGATATCGTTGACAACAACGACAATAACGATGGACCGAAATTGATAGTGAATGCATCCAAGGCACGTCGTCGATTGGATTCATACCTAGATTGGATGAAAGATAATATGGCAAAGGATTTATCCGAACGACCATTAACTTTAGATTCCGTCATGGACGTTGCTAAAGTTTGGGATTTACAAACAACTGTTTCAAAAGATGGTCAATTGATTTGGTGGATGGATGTTGGTGCAATGGATAGAGAAACAATCAAAGCAACGGATCCACATGAACAGTTACGGTACCTGGTATGGTACTGTCATTTAATCATGTTCGATACGAATGCACAAGATCATGGTGTTATAATGATGGAAGATTTAAACAAAATGGGTTTCTGGAATGCAATGACTTTAATCCCCATTGACGTTAGTGCTAAGATGGACCGACTCACGATTGGTGTGTTACCTGTTAAGATGAAGGGTGTATACATGTTCGGTGCAGCTCGATGGCTTGGTCTGATGATGACAATGATGAAACCCTTCTTAAGTAAAAAGATGAGAGATCGGATTGTCATTATTACGGAAACAATAGCACCAGATCGACAAAAGTACTGTGACGAATTATTTGGACGTGAGAATATTCCAGAAGGCTGTATGGACTTACATGGTGATACTCCACACGATGCAATGTTCGCAAAATTGGAAAAGAAGGGAAAGAAGAAGGCAAAAAAGGCGAAGGCCAAGGATAAGGGCGATGGTGAAGAATCAAAGGAAAAGAAGAAGAAAGAAAAAAAAGTCAAAGGATAAGAAGAAGGAAGAAGAGGAGCCGTAAAAATAATACTATCATGTGTGCCGATATAGATGTATGGGAGGAAAGGCAAGAGGAGTTTGTTGCATTATGTGCGTTGTAGATTGATCTCATTTTTATATTATTACTATACGACTATTACATGTCGAAGTAACAAAGAGTACTGTAAAAAGAGTATGAATAAATTGAAATTCTATTTTTATTTTTTATTCTAAAGGTTGTTTTCTGTAGTTTCAATAAATACTTTGCACTGGCATGTATTTTGAAAACAATAAGAAGTTTCGACGTCGAAACCTCCCGATGATACTGTGCAAATAAAGGATTTAGAATAATTATAGACTATTGTATGATATAATCGACTGCGACTTGGGTTGATTAAGTCTCACGGAATATTGAAATTACTCTTCCCTCGTCGCAAAAATCGTCTCTCGGTTTGGATGATCAGTCATTCGAAAATCGACTCGAACAAGAGTATCCTTATATGAAATTTTTACTTTTTCTTTCGATACTTCGTACCAAATTTTTGTACCAATAGTACGTGGGAGTAAGAATGTTAACTCAACGATTTCGTCTTTACTACCTTGTATCATAACAGATATACCCTCCTTCGTACAAGTTAAAAGTTTGAATCGTTTCGGCGAAAGTGAAACGTACTTGTTTAATTCTCCCAAAAAGAATACACCATTATGAGGACATTCTTGAAATACCGTAACAACGGCTGGCGAAAGATCTGATCCAGGAGACTCAAATGATGAAGATGGAACAACAAATATGGAGTCCGAACTATTGACGCTGACATCATCTTTTATAGCTACCATTGTGACACAGCCACTCTGGATAGCGTCGGCACCATCCAGACAATCGGAACTCGATGCAAATGTTCGATAAGCCAACAGAGTAGGAAACGAAAACGAATTTTCCACTTTCAACGGAGGCCAGAAATCTCGAAGAGTAACAGTAAAAGGATTTCGAATCTGAAAGGAGACAAATATCCATGACGGCCCCAGACTGAAAGTTCCGTATAGGTAACCGTCTAATTGTGAGTTATCTAAAAAGCTTGAATCAACTGCAGTTATAGGTTTTGATGGTTGCAGCAAACTCCCATCTTTCGATATCACTCGTTGTAACAATGTGGCATTAGTCATACCGATTGCGTCAGAAATCCCAACCGGCCTATAGGAAGTAAGTGGAGGGGATTAATCAATCAAAGAAAATAGAAAAAAGTCAGCGAATACCTTACATATCTACATAATTGTTCTTTGAGAGACTTGAAAATCACCATTCAACGCTACTACGTCTTACCCTGTGCTCATGAGCGCTAAAACAATGTGTAACTCTGCCGCAACAGTCTCGTGATCGGCGGTCCATTTGCATCCAGGAGTTTCTGTCTTGTTATTGTTGGTCGTCCACAACGTATCTTTACTAGCAGCGGCTCCTAGAGCCCAGACCAGTAGGGAGGATTCCCCAATTTCGTAGCTGTGTCCATAACAAAAATCAAACGAAACTCGAAAGTTTGTAACGGCAGGTAAGTCAAGTGAGGCGAATACAGAATTTGGCGACGCATAACACCATTGAATCGGCGTATTTAATTCAAGGGCCGCGTCCGCCATTCCCGATAAGAAGTCATCGGTGGCAGTAGCCGACTCAATGAAATCATCAACACAATTGACATTCTGATTCATAAAGTCAGATTCAAAACTTGCCATCTCAGCTGCATCGACTCCCTTCTTCATAAACCACGTGAAAAATTCTTTCGAGTCGGCAGCGTCTACCGTGTCAAAGGAAAAATCAGAACATCCTGGCAGGTCCGGATTAGACGAGACAGATTTCCACGGAGTGATAGGTTTAAAATATTTCGTTGAGTTAGGACAAAAATAGGGAGCGTATAGCTGCAAAGGCTTCGCTAGCGCTTGATGAAATGTCTTCATATCCAACGGGTATTGTTCTGGATCCTGACCCCCATCTGCACTCCATCGTTCAATGCACCACCTATAATGGCAATGATCGTTAAAAAGAAAGCAAAGTCAGATTTTCAAGTGATAGAGATACTCTATTTAATTTTACAACAATAAACAGAGAACTTTAAATATTTCATTTCATAGAATCACGTGCACTTACGGGGCGGCTTTCCCTCTTCCACTCGAAGTTCCTGCCCCTTGAAACGATAAATATCCTATGGGTATTCCGATCGAATCTAAATATTCTTTTTCATGCAATAAAACTTCCGAGCAATTTGATTGTCGACAAAAACAGTACATTGCCCCATTGTCTGTCTGATACCCGATCTTTTCTAAGGTCACATCCTTAATCTTATTTATTTCCTTTTCTTCTTCGCCACGTGACGACAGTGAAATTGAAGATTTTTGCATAATGCTTCCCCATTCATCCAATGTTGCTGTTATACCGCCTTGACTACCTTCGTACAGTAAAATTGATTGAGAAAACCCGGGGGGCATACTCTTAATTCGACCACTAATTCCAGGAGAGAATGCAGAATTTCTTCCAGTCCAATCCTTGTTGTTTCCGGCGGTAAAAGTACTCCAATGATTCTTGGTATTACTTTTTTTGGTGTTTCTGTGTTGTCGTATTTTATTCAACGAATGATAAGGATTGTTGGTAGTTTTGGAGAAGAAGAATTGACTTGCCATAACAACATTCTTCAGGAACGGATCTGATGCGTTGTAAAATACAGTTGGTCCACCCTGTGAACCAGTAGAAAGTCCTCGAACACTTTGAACGAAAGAACCTGCCCATGAGAGAGCGGAAGGAAAAGTTGGAGGAAAATACTTATTCCTCTCATTTGTTTCCATTACAATTTTCTTGTTTTTGCTCTTTATTGGTATACCTTCTTTTCTTTCCCCTCCTCCTTCTTCCGTTGATGATGCCATGACAAATGAGGGAAATGTTGCGAGAGTTGCGGTACTACCGTCGTCGTTGTCATTATTGCGCAACAACGTCAGTGAAGTGTTTTCGGCTCCATTTGGAAATTCTATATCGAATACGACAGCTCTCTGGGATTCTAAATTCAAAAATGATGTAACAACGGGAACAGAAATAGGAGTATATAGTGTATCAGTACTGGGATCATTGTTGTTGTTGAATTTATTGCGATTGTCGGACGATTGTATTATAGGACTACAAGTCCATCGAATACGTACGCCATGATATTTTCCCAGTCCGGATATTGTACCATTTACGGTTTCTTGATTTACTATGGTAAGTGGTCGTGAGGATGTTTCAGTTTTCTGAGTTTTGCTGGTTTTGGTTGAATCATTATTATTTGAACGTGTTGACCACGTTGACGACGAAGATTGCTGTTGTGCGGAAGATGATGACGACGATGATGATGCGACACACCACGTCCCATACATAAATACGGCAAGATCATCTCCTCTGAAAAGTGTATCGTTGAATTCGTTGACCACTTTGTAGGAAATGTAGGATGAGTAGGAGGATGAAGATGATTCTCCACTATTTTGATTTCCTGTTGGTTTAGAGACAGTGACACGAATAGAAGCATCCACCAAAGACACCAAAGAACAAGAGAGGAAGATGATAAAGAAACATAACTTCTTCGTCATTATTTGGAGATTATATTGTTATGATAACGAATATTATTAAAATTAGTTGGGTTGCCAATACGTTTGTCAGTTGTACTTGTTCTTTTTTATTTTTGTTGATGATGAATGACGAATGATGGATGATGTGTGTGTAAAAAGATTTTTTAATACAGTAATACAGTACAGCTGTAGATAATGTGTTGCAAAAAAGATCTTAAGGGGCGCGCGACGATCTTCGCGAAAAGTCAAAAAATTATCCCCCCTTTCGCAAAGTGATGATTACTTCAAAATTCGAAATACGTACTGTAGACAGTAGTTCCATCCGATGGTAAAAAAGAAAAATAATCTTGTTATTACCACCAAGGCTCGGTGCTAGGTGCCTGTCCAAAAACGAAATAATCGATTGATCGTTTTGTGATTACAGCAATATTTAGTAACAAATCGATTCCAAATAGTGCAACGAAAGGTAATATAATTAAAGTTCCCGGTTTAGCATTTTTAATATTTTCCAAAAATGGTGATATACCGGTATTTGCGTTGTCATCATTGCCTTCATCGTCATTCACATTCACATTCACATTCTTCTTCTTTTTGTTATTTACTGGTGCCATAAAAAGAATCGTATTGGTAGTAGTAGTAGTAGAATAAGTCGTCGCAACGTATTTTCTTTTTTCGATCTCGATAATGTTTGTTATTGAATGTTGTGATTCTGTTTTTATTCCTGGTATTGTTCTCGTTGATAATGACAACGATGACGGAGAATTATTCACCGGTTGAAATGCACCAACCAAATAACACGATGCGTTCGTCGTTGATAACGCGATGACGATGACGACGACGACGACAATGGCAAGACTTGAGAAGGCACTGCTCCCGATCTTATTGCAATAAAGAATTCCCATTTCGATAATTGTGTAGTATTTTGATTTGGTGTATTTGAAGATTAAGCAATTCGTCAACGACGAACTTGTTTGAGTAGTAGTATAAGCCGATAAAAATGCAATGTGTGTTATTGATGGCTGGCTGTTCCGCTGTTCGTGTTTTGATTTGTGAGGGAAAAAATCCAAAAGATGCACCTATAGCTTCGTCGCGCTATCAGGGGGAAGAATCAGCGCTTAATGCGCGAGCGTGCGTTCTTTGATTGGTTGTCATGATGCATATTATATGCATAATCTTATCATCTTCTATCCATTAAAATCATTGTTGTCGACTACCGTAGCTAGAGATGGTAGATTTAAAGATTGCGGATGAAATAACATGGCGACAAACGATATCGCTGAAGGCCCCAACCAGTTATGATTAATTTAATTCATATTGATATGTTCCAGAAACAGAATGGGAAAAGGGGGAGTGATACGAATACGCCGAGAAAAATGAAAAAAAAACCCGGATATGTCACGATAATGAAAAAGCACTTAATAACTGCTATGTTCGACATGACATCTAATAATCGAATCAACAAGATAACTGCATATCGTGAATTTATATCCTGTTTTTCGCTTCGATGCTTGTATCAATTAGTAGAATGCGGTTGATTCAAGTTTTGGAAAAAAGAAACAGAAACCATTATTTTCCGTTTCTTCCGAAACAGCGATAACGATATCTAGGTTTGACATCACGAGAATAGGAACGAAGCCAGCAAAAAATCACAGGAGTTTTAGTAATAGAAAATAATGAGGAAGTAACTACGTTGGATATTTCATTATAATTGCAATTTTACATTCCGCAAGGAAAGAGCCCACAATTTACAATCCAAATAACAACCGAAAATCGAAGTCGAAATTCCTCTACTGATACAGTATTCAAAATATTACTCTATTCCACTATGAAGTTATCATCCTCCATCGTAATTTTATTGACGTTTACTTCTCTTGTATGCGCTTCCGGTAATGATGGAATGTCCCTGTCTACCAACAACGATTCCGTGCAAAAATTATTGGAAAAGAAAAAGAGCCGACCTATTATCCACGATGACATCAGTAGGAAGTCAGAGAATAAATTGACGAAGACCGGTACAACGACGAATCCCGTCGTGTTCTCGCCTATATCATCGTCATCATTGTCAGATAATCATCCTTCATCATCGAACGAGAATGTTATCACCATATACGGTCTTGATCGTAACATCCCACTGACCAAGGATGAGGCAGCATTTTTGGAAGAAACCATCAAAGATGCTTACAGTGAAATTCATGAAGGTCAAATCGAAGAAGAAGAAGAACTGGATGAGAACATTATCACCATATACGGTCTTGATCGTAGCATCTCGCTGACCAAGGATGAGGCAGAATTTTTGGAAGAAACTATCAAAGATGCTTACAATGAAATTCATGAAGTTCAAGTCGAAATTGCCACGGGCAATAAAAACAATAAGCACGCTGAAAATATTCCCACCGTAGCAAATCTAAGGGCAACACGGAATCCTGTAGTGACAGAAGCAGAAGCAGAAGCAGAAGAAGAAGAAGCAGAAAATGATTCCTCGGCCATCCCTCAAAATTTCACTTTTGATTCTTTCACTGTTTTCTTCTTCATCGTCAGTTCTCTCTACATTGTTCTTGCCTAAAATGAGTGGGCAACTACTTCAAGTATTGATAATATTTTTATCAGAAACAAATTTGTATGTTAATGTATGCCAGAACTATTTCCTCTTTTATCTAAAATAAACTAAAAACCTTAGCATTACCTAATTATTGAATACATGCAACAATATTATAATTTTACCTTCTTGTCTAATTTATTCTACAGTAGCTATTGAATAGTTCATACAAGATATATTTAAAGATGTACTATGTACTGTAGTAAAAAAAACAATTTTTTTCAATTATGACGTACTACAGACGGACTCAGATCGCTTTGAAATTTCCCCCCTTTTTCGCGAAAACAGTTCACCCCAAAATCTGATTTGGTCCGGATATTAAAAAAGTGTCAAGATTAAGATACACTGTACGCATGCAATGTACAACACTTTAACCTTTAAACACAAGATTGAAGATAACAACAATAACATCATAACACAACGACAACATATAACAACAACAACATCAACCTCAGAATCAAAATCAAGAAAAACGTAAAAATAATGCAACAACAAACACATACCTCCAAATCTTCCCTCAAGGGAAAAGTTGCCGTGGTAACGGGATCGACACAGGGGCTTGGCGAAGCAACTGTTCGGTTGTTCAAAGAGCGGGGTTGTCGAGGTTTGGTAATTTCTGGTCGTAACGAAAAACGTGGTCAAGAATTAGCAAAAGAATTGACATCGACGTCTTGTACGGCTATCTTCGTTAAGGCTGATTTAGAAAATCTGGACGAATGTCGAAACATAATAAGTGTCGCCGATGAAACATTCGGTTCGCTCGATATCTTAGTTAATGCGGCTGCTACTACAGATCGAGGCTCTATTTGGGACACAACGCCCGAAGATTACGATAGGATAATGAGCGTCAATACGAAAGCGCCTTTTTTTCTCATGCAAGACGCGGCACGAATAATGGAACGAGAACATATAGAAGGTTCGATTATTAATATTTCATCGACAGCATCGTACGGTTCGATGCCGATGATTGCAGCGTATGGTATGTCCAAAGGCGCATTGAACGTCGCGACGAAAAACTTTGCTTATTCCTTGATGTGGTCTCGAATCCGTGTCAACGCTCTAGCAATAGGGCAGATGGACACTCCTGGAGAAGATGAAATTCAACGTCGATTGCATTGTAATAGTGATTCCGATAAACAAAATTGGAAAGAAAGCGCCGAACTAAACCAACCCTTCGGTAGACTGTTGAAAACAGATGAGGTTGCTCGTTGTATCGCATTTTGTGCAAGTGAAGAATCGGGTATGATGACCGGCTGCGTAATTGATTTCGATCAGAGTGTATTTGGAGCTGGAAATTCTCCAGTCCCTCCACCAAAAGAACAATGGCCACGCGCAAATGGTATGACCTTTACCTTTGATGAAAAAAAGGATTCGAAAGCACAATCAGCACCATCAACACCAACATCAACATCAAAAACAACAAAATCAAAACCAGCATCAACACCAGTATCAAAATCAAAACCAGCAGCAGCATCAACACCGCCATCAGCATCAGCAGCTGGTAATAGATCGCCCGGGGGTACTCGATGGCCACCGTCACCCGCAGAAAAAGAATCGAAAACAACGGCCATTCCGCCACGGGTAAATGACAAAAATGCAACACCAACATCAGGCGAATTAGCAAAAGACCCCGAAAATATTATAAACCCATCAATAGAACATATCACCGAGTTATGTACTTCTATTACTAGCGAATTACAAGAATCTCGATCCGCCGCGAATGACAAAAAGAAAATTCTATCCAATAAAGAAGTAGTAAAGAACGAAGAAGAAAACAAAGGAAAACAAGACAGATCAAAGCCATCAGCTACTATGAGTCATATTGACGAACCATATCCTGATGAAGATCGTCCTGATCCGTCTGAGTTTTTGGCTATGCGAAAGATGCAAAGAGAAGGGAAATTCGATGTTAATAGACCAGATGATTATCTTCCCGGTACTGACCCCTTCGCTAGTGCTAAAATGGAGAAAGATAGGGTCAAGAAGCAGTACAGTAGCAACTCAGATAACTGCGGAAAATCTAAAGTAGACGATTGGCTAGGATCTGACAAGCCACAAAAGCGTACATGGAAAGTCAAAGAAGAAAAACCGTCATCACCCTCATCATAAAATTTAAGGTGCAGTTGATGAGTGTCTGTTACACAATATGCTTGTACAGTATTCGATAAAGTAAATGTAGAACAAAAAATTAATATGGAAACCTCCAGGAAAACTTGGAGGTGTGTGCTTCATAGAATCTTGTTAAAATTAGATAATTTGCCTAAAAATCTATGTGTACTATTCATTTGCCACACTACTTAGCGGTAAGGCCTACTAGATTATTATATAATAATACTGTATGATGAAACGGAATGTTTGAATGCAAAACAAGCACCTATAGAAATATGGGATCGAGTTTAAGAATAAGTTTGGAACTCGATCCATTTACGTCGTACATACTATATATACTTCATGATCAATTTGAGTACAGCTAAAACTATTTTTTTACATACTTTAGTGTCATTTCTGTTTTTAACTTTCGCCGAAACGCGCATTAACCTCCCAAATCTTCTCGGATTTACATCATCATCATCATTGCCACCATCAATTTGAAAAACAATTAAAAAGTTAACACCACGTCGCGTTATTACAATGTACTTGACTTGTATTCTGCACCGAAGCACCGAAGAGAGATAAAATACAAACGCAGCAAGTCAAAAAGTATTGAAGAATTCTAGTTAAGCTTGTATTGCATCGACCGAAACAAAGTCAAACAGTCAGAAATTGTTATTTTCGCCCATGGTAAAAATAATGATGAGCTCCCGCCAACATCAACGTCGGCTTGTTGTGTCGTCTTGTAACAATCATCAGAGCTTCATGCTCCTCTTCCTCTTCGTCGTCGTCGTCGTCGTCGTCATCATAGCCGCCGCTACTGCAATAAGCGCTGATACAACTCTGGAACAACTCCACGTTATTACTAGACATGGATCACGTACAATGTTATCAAAAGACGCAGATAATTTAGCGGAAGAAGGTGGAGCAGTTCTTACTCCGTTGGGACAACAGCAACTATACGAATTAGGATCATGGTTGCGAAGCAGATATCACGGAAATAGCAACAGCACAAGCAGCAGGATGGACAACTTAAAAGGAATGTCATTACTGAAAAATGGCAACAGCCTAAAACATTATAATCCGGCGCTTCATCGTCTCGAATCTACGAATACGGACCGAACTTTGACTTCAGCAAACTCGTTAGCCTTGGGGCTATTTCCCTCAAAGACGAGATCATCGGGCAACAGTATCGACTCAAATGACGATTCTATGTTGTATACAAGTTCATTGTTATACGCACCTGCAATTCCTGTATATACAGACGGAAATGACAATAACGACGTTACGTTGCGTGCGTATCGAAACTGTCCAACCTTTCATTCTAGGTTAAAGAACAAATTATATGAAAGTCTTGAATGGAAGAATTTAGAAAGTCAAAATGAAGATTTGTTGCAGAAACTTGGTCGGATCTTTCCTGAATTATCCGTAGAGGGAACGATTCCTCTGGAAGACGTTTGGAACGTATACGATCCAATCCATGTAGCTTTGACTGAATGTACTATCGAAAATAATAATAACAATGATGATTCTGATTCTAATATTAATTCATGTGATGCCTTCGTTCCGCATTCAACGTTGGCATCATCAATTTCGAAACAAGATTTTTATCAACTGGAAAAATTGACAGAACATACAGAACATTTAAAATTCGGTAAAGGTTTGGATGCATCACTTCCATATATCGTTACTGCTGGTAATCTATTGGGAAGCAACCTATTACAAAAGATTTTAGAACGATCAACAAACAATGAGGGTGATTTTTTTCTATATTCGACTCATGCACCGACATTATTGGGATTACTTTCAACGTTGCAAGCCACAGATGACTTCTATACTTTATCGGGAGGTGAGCGTTTCGTTGATTATGGCTCGGCCTTGCTAGTAGAAATCCATCGCGATGACGACGATGAATATTTTTTTGAATTGAAGTACAAATCGACGGAAAATGATGATGCTGTCGATATCCGGTTGGATATATCTCCAGCGTGCGATTTGGAGGATCAAAAATATTCCAGTTGGTGTTCGTTAAATGAAATCGTAGATTGGGCGAAACATAACACCTTAGCGTCTGAACAACAATGGTGCGAAGCCTGCAACAATAAATTGGCTGACGTTTGTTTGATGATGACGACTTCGAGGAACCATAATCAAAATTATAATACCGGTATGGCTACCGGCAATTCTTTCGATGAATTCTTCGTTAGTGATGGGTCACCCAAACCGTCAATTATTATCACCTTGACCTTTTTCGGTGGATTTTCAATTGGCATCCTCTTGATGGGATTGGTGTGTTTTTTTGGTTGCGACAAAAACATGAGTAGCAAGAACAAAAAGATCGAGAAAGCTGAGAATGATGCTGCAGCTACTGATAGTAGTACTGATAGCGATGAAGCCGTTGGCAATGACGGAATTGTGATCAACGACGACGACGACGATACGGAACAATTGAAGGATAAAGAAATTTGTTAGAACTCTATTTTTGTCATTTTTGGAGACCGCTATTCTACGGTACCATACCACTGATTCTGCAAAATTAAGAACAGCGTTTTAAGAATCCCAACAGTCTTGAATACTACTTTCAACTTGGGGAAATTGTTTACTAAAAAAAAGTTAAGAAATTTTACTAATATCATCATTGATATTCAGTCGTGTGTCCTTAGTTTTGATGTTGATGTTTTTGTGTTTTTGCGATGCGCCATGAGGAATAATTCTTCGATTTTTTACATACACTGTATATCATTATTATTTGTCCGCAACAACGTCAGTAACCTACCTTTCCGAAAGTTGCTGTTGCAAGTGGGGAAGATACCGGAGAATGGCGGGCGGTGCAGGGTGAAGCGTTCGCCCTTGATCGTCTCTCGCTCTGGATACACTCTTCCCAAAAAATCATTTTCAGGTTGGTACAGTAACCAAATTGACGACAAAGCAGTAAAACATTATCAAACCTGTTACTATTTAATTAGGCTGGCTAAAGTGAGTTTCTAACAAACAAATATTTCGTTATCTTCAGACCATACGTACAATTAGAAAACGAGGGCGATTTCGTCTTACTCGTTATCACCCTCGTCGTCAGTCTCTTGTTAACTCTGCCATCTCTTTTTCTTGACAGAAGCCATACACACACAATCTGATCCTCTTCTCTCTCTCTCTCTCTCTCTATATATATATATATATAATGATATCTTCCCTTCCAATGTAGTCAAAACAAATGACTCTTTCATTGATACCAGAAAACGAACCTCCGGTTGGTCTAGTAAATGCAACCAGATTGATTTCATACCTTATCATTGCCGCTTTATTTTTCCAGTATCGAGCACTACTGTTCACTAAAGATCAACGTGAAAGATATGATGGGTGGCTAATTAGAAATTGGAAACACTTTTTCACCGCACATTCATTGACAGTGTATCCATTCTTTTATTTCTTTGGTGGGTTAGGTTACGGATGTGACACCCATACGGCAGCAGCAGCGTGGATTGAGATTCTTCTAAACGTAATGAGTATCCCCCTGGCTCTACTTTTATGGGACGGAGCAATCATATACGGTACACAATTTGAAACGATGTTACTAGCAGGATTACATCATATTGGTGTCTTTATAGTGCTTCCGTATCATATTCATGAAAATCCTTTGATCGCTTCTCGGACTACTAAGCTGTTTGGTTGGTTGTGGCTAACCCATGGTTTTCGGTTCATTCAAAACACGTTATTGCTCCCATTATTTGTCGTCAGTGGTGGAATGATATCAAAAGGAGAAGAAAATATTCCAGCACTCGATCGTATGAGGGAGCTATACTCATTGATCACGGTATCATTACTCTATTCTTACTTTAGTGCAGAATCTCAACCCGGATTTGGATGGAACTATCAAACGGTGTCCATATTACCCTTGCTCATTGGAAGATATCTATTCAATAGAAATTTTAATAGGATTTCATACTTTCGTCGTGTGGAGATACCTGGATCAATTTCTATATTCATTTCTGCTGTTTCTAGCTGCAAGGTTTACTGGGGAATTATCATCACGATATGTTTGTATACTATACGACACTTTTACTATTACAACGGATCATATACAACAAGTACACAGAGAAAAGAACAAAAATGAACCGTATATAGTATTATATAATGATTAACCTCCCCTTATTACTACACCATCATTGTCATATTCCTTAATCAATTTCGAAAAATTATTCAGGATTT